>OKTD01000005.1_pt1 | contig 256668 bp, 192 predicted proteins | sample 1606161 | NCBI WGS metagenome assembly OKTD01 (sample SAMEA3879527, study PRJEB24766) | human gut metagenome | biome: human-associated habitat; feature: feces | place: USA | collected 1985/1987 | reverse complement strand
GTGGAAAAGAAATCAAAATAGACTTTGACCGGGCATTGGTTTCTATGGGAACCCTGATGCCGATATTTGAAGGGGCAGCCACCGTCAGCAATCATCAAATGACTTTCAACTGGAAAGATAATAGTGGTATGGGGAATGCAGAGAGAACAGATATTGTGATGGTACTGGTATATAACAAAGACAGGGAAGCGGCTGTCTATGATACAGAAGCAGCCCTGCGCTCTGACTGTCATGCCGGACTACAGCTCCCGGAAGACTGGCAGGATGATGAGTTAGTCGCCTATCTCAGCTTTTGCAGTACTGACGGGAACTGTGTAGCCAATAGCATCTGTCTACCAATATCAGTAATAGAAATGCCGGAAGAAGAGATAGACGTACAAACGGAATCCATTGATACAACGCACAAAAGAATATTACCTGATAAAAGAAAAGTACACCAATCACGCATAACAGTACATTCGCTATCCACTCCACCTAATGAAATTCAGACTTACAGATGTGAGACTTAACCCGCTATCTCCACAATCCAATAACGAAAAAACCGGATGCCAGAGAAATAAATTCTCCGTATCCGGCTTTCAGTGGTGCCTCTATCTTTATTTAGTGCTTGCCAGCATCAAAGTTGCGTCAGCATCGTTCAGTTCGTAAAAGCTCTTTTGAATATTGCTATCGTAAGCGTTACTCTTGGAGTTCCAACGGGCATAACTAAGTTCAACTTCACTATTGGTATAAGAAACATCCATCTTGAAATAAGGAACCCAAGCTTCTTGTGTACTATCCCATTTAGCGGCTTCTTTGCTGGTCACACGATTTTCTGTATCGTAAGTATAAGTGTAACGGAGGTGGCGGAACAAGTGACCGTCTTCGTTCTTAAAGATAGTCCTAGCGGTTATCAGCTCGCCGGTCATCTCTTCATTCTTTACGTACTGGTTAGGATTACTTGCACTTGCAGAGAAATTCATTACACTGGCCATTACTACTGCTAACATTACAACTGCTTTAGAAATTAAGTTCGTTTTCATAATCGTTATTTTTTTATTGTTATTACTCTTGATTTTCGAGAGGAAGTCTTTGTCAACCGCCTTCGACTATATATAGTCAATTGGCGTGCCAAAACAGTAAATCACTGATTATCAACAAATATTCAAATTTAAACGATGTTCATTTCCGGACAAGTGTCCGCACAAAAGCGGACGATAGGTATGGAAATAATAAAAAAGCAAATGCAAATGAATCATGAATACTTATTCTATACCTTAGTGGGTATAATCAAGATATAAAGACAAACTATTTATACCCGATATGGTATAAACAAGAAGATAATTATTATATTTGTACCCAAACGGGTATAATATGGAATATATGGCTTTAGCAAAATACGTAAAAGAGATGCGTAAGCAGCATGAACTTACACAAGTTGATTTATCAGAAAAGTCCGGTGTAGGGCTCCGCTTTATCCGCGAATTAGAGCAAGGTAAACAGACTTTAAGATTGGATAAAGTCAATCAAGTATTGAATCTTTTTGGAATGGAAGTAGGTGCCGTTCCAATGCCTAAAAATGCAGAATTATGAAGCGAGCATCAGTCTATCTGCACGATTATAAGGCAGGAACATTGACAGAAGATGAAAACGGATATACATTTTTGTATGATAAAGATTTTCTGGAATCTGCTCACGCGGAAGCAATTAGTCTGACTATGCCGCTAACCGATAAACCTTATCAGGATAAAGTTCTATTTCCTTTTTTTGACGGATTAATCCCCGAAGGCTGGTTACTGAATATAGCGGAAAAAAGCTGGAAAATTAATCAACGGGACAGAATGTCTCTATTACTTGCATGTTGTAGAGATTGTATTGGCGCAGTAAGTATCATACCTAATCAAACCGAGGAATAATATGGGAAAATGTTTGTATTGCTATAAAAAATTAAGAGAAGGAGACCGCGATTTCCATCCGGCTTGCTCTCAAAAAATATTTGGTACGAAAGTACCTCCTATCCTCCCATACGTCAGGAATCAATTAGCCGACTTAGCGGAACAGGTGATCCGAAGCCAAACCACATTAACAGGAGTACAGGCAAAGTTATCTTTAGACATTCACAAAGGAGAAAGGAACGAACCGGAACGTTTTACAATCGTCGGTCTCTGGGGACGATACATACTGAAACCACAAACTGATTTATATCCTTACCTTCCGGAATTGGAAGATCTTACTATGCATTTGGCTGAAATAGTCAGAATCAAAGTAGTGCCACACTCTTTGATACGGTTTCAGGATGGCGAACTTTGTTACATAACACGACGCATTGACAGACGTGAAAACGGGACGAAGCTCCCTATGGAAGACATGTGCCAATTAGCCGAACGATTAACTGAATACAAGTATAAAGGTTCTTATGAACAGATAGCAAAACTGATACAGAAATATTCCTCCACCCCAAAATTAGACCTCATCAACTTTTGGGAACAAGTGATATTTTCATGGATTACAGGGAATGCTGACATGCACCTGAAGAACTTTTCTTTATATAGCCAGAGTAAAGGAAACTATGTTTTAACTCCGGCTTATGATATGCTTTCTACAGTATTAGTTATGCCTGAAGACACGGAAGAACTGGCACTGACCTTGAATGGAAAGAAAAGTAAAATAAAAAAGAAGGATTTTATTATAGCTATTACCGCTTCGGGAATTGAAGATAAAATCATAGACAATCTATTTAAAAAATTCGCGAAAGCCGAACAAAGCTGGTCAGATTTTATAAGACAATCTTTATTACCGGAAACGATGCAAAAACAATACATCAACGTCATAAATAGTAAACTAGGCATAATATAATAAGGGAGATCCGTTCAAGTCTCCCTCATCCTGTATGCGATTGATATACTTATTTAGTGCTTGCCAGCATCAAAGTTGCGTCAGCATCGTTCAGTTCGTAAAAGCTCTTTTGAATATTGCTATCGTAAGCGTTACTCTTGGAGTTCCAACGGGCATAACTAAGTTCAACTTCACTATTGGTATAAGAAACATCCATCTTGAAATAAGGAACCCAAGCTTCTTTTACATTGTCCCACTTAGCGGCTTCTTTACTGGTCACACGATTTTCGTTATCATAAGTGTAAGTATAACGGAGGTGGCGGAACAAGTGACCGTCTTCATTCTTAAAGATAGTCTTAGCGGTCATCAACTCGCCGGTCATCTCTTCGTTCTTCACATACTGGGTAGGATTACTTGCACTTGCAGAGAAATTCATTACACTGGCCATTACTACTGCTAACATTACAACTGCTTTAGAAATTAAGTTCGTTTTCATAATCGTTATTTTTTTATTGTTATTACTTCTTGGTTTTGAGAGGAAGTCTTTATCAACCGCCTTCGACTATATATAGTCAATTGGCGTGCCAAAACAATAAACATCTGATTATCAACGACTATCAAAAACAGTCCAGTGTTCATTTCCGGACAAGTGTCCGCATAAAAGCGGACGATAGATATGGAAATAATAAAAAAGCAAATGCAAATGAAGCATGAACACCTATTTTATACCATAGTGGGTATAACCAACAATATATAAATCTTATTATCCTATCAGCCAGACATATCTATCCCTACCCGCTTCTCCTTTTACTTTAATAGAGCATCAATCTTTACCACTGTCTGCGGATTACTGGGTTTCAACAAGCCTCCATAATCTACAATAATTCCATCACGGTTAATGAGCAGGAATTGCGGTATACTATGCATATTCCAATGAGCCATGATACGATGATAATCATCAGAAGTCGCCCAATCTTCCGAATAGATACATTCAATATTCTTCCCTCTCAAAGAGAAACGTTCCAGAATCTTATGATATGCTTCCCGATCTCTACTTCCACAGATACTGGCCATTACCACATCATCGGGCGAATAACGTTTCCGCAGTTCCTTCAAAGGCTCCATTTCCGCCAGGCAAGGGGGACAGGTTACTCCCCAGAAATCAACATAAATCACTTTGCCCGCATACTTTTCCAAAAGATTGTACACAGGGATCATGAACGGCATTTTCTCCCTGGCAGTCGCCTCATCAGCATTATCGCCATAAAGCATATAATGGGATATCGCTTGGGGGGCTTTCAGATAATTCACTTTATCCTGATATAGTTTAAGCATGGGTTGCCTTAAATAGGGAGCCCGAACTATAGAATCGAATTGAGACCTGTGATCAGCGATGTAAGTTGTATCATTATCGCATAAAGAGGTACCTATGGGTTGGAGGTATAAATAGGGAAGGATAGCACGATCTTTGCTAACCTCAATCACATTTGCTAAATCAAAATCACTTTTTTCTCTTCGGGTATGCTCAAAATAAAGGAAGATATATACATTCGCGGCAAGCGAAAAAAGACTGGAAAAAACGGTTTTCCCTGAAAAGACAGGGTCAAGTTCCGGCAATAATGCTTTATATCCGCTGACATCCTTGCCATCTGCCGCCTGTGATATAGCATTACCAAAGAGTGCAGTATAATAATCTATCAGCAATAAGTCCGCCGTATACTCTTCAACTTCTGCGCCCGGCGAATGTTCTTTGAGGAAGTCGGCACGACGTTCCAGGAGACTGGCATACTCTGTTTTCAATTCTTTTTCAAATTCATCAAAGGATGCTTCTCTGTTATAGGAGCTAAGTCTGCGATAGTATCCTCCTTCGGTAAAAAGAGCCATATACTGATTCAGCGCACCGGAAGTCCCGGTAATGCGGGGATGCAACAAATCGTTGAAGTCAATCTCAACATGCAGACTATCACCCGGGTGTACATACAAATGTTCCGCATAATTGCGAAGAGCAACCTCACGAGTTGAAGCATAAGGACTGAAACGGAAACAGAAAGTACCGTCATCCGCTATGGGAGAAGTGTAAACTGTTTCCAGACCGGACAGATAAGGTATCTCAAGTTTCACCTCCTTCTCCTTCGGATAAACTTCCCTGTTAAATACACGGCCCGAGATTATCACTTCTTTCGCCAAATCTTCATGACCCTTCTGAGCCTTACAGCTTAAGAAAGATAAAATTGCAAACAGTAAGCATAGATGTTTCATACGTATTTTATAATTAAGAAATGACTAATAAATTCAGCGCACCGTTACAGACAGGCTCTTTCCATATCCGGCAAACTCAGGTGCATAGGCCGATTGGACAGTAGCAATACCGGTTTGGTAAGTCCCCGAACGGTCTATATAAACTTTATACTCTATTTGGACAGTACCCTTTTTAAGTTTGTCAATAAAGAATTCAGCAGAGGTATCACGCATTACTTGATAATAACCGGTAGCATCGGAATGACGATATCCCGACAATGCCTCCTTGGGCTCCATACATGCAGCACGTGTATCTTTTATCTGAACGAAATCCATATCCCGATCCGCCTTCACGGTCAGCCGGACAGTAAGCTCATCTCCCACATGTAAATCCGTCTTTGATGAAACCTCCTTGCCGTCTTTATAATAGGTACGATTGATTTTCAATCCGTTGCCTTTTGCTGATTGCAATTTATCCATATCCTCCAGGCATTGAGCATATACAGCTCCCCAGCCTATTCCTGCACCTGTATGTACAATTTCTATTTGCCGGGCTCCGACCTCATTACCGGAGAAAGAACGACGGACATACCCTAATGCATCATCAGGAGTCACTACTGCTGTCCCGGCTATTTCCGCTTTCATGGTACTGTTTTCCGCCAATCGGTTATCATCTCCACTCAAGAAAACATACACAGCACCGGCAGTAGCTACCGGATTATCCCAAACCTGCATTTGTTTTTGTTTAAGCAACCATTGCTTCATTTCAGCAATTGCCAGCGGTTCTTTCAGAATACCGGATAAGGCTTCAATAGCAACCACTTGTGTCGGAATTCTGTAACTGCCCCATGAATACCGGGCTTTCGAAGTATCAAAATAGCGTCCCATCTCGGGAGTAGCAACGGAATATTCCAGAATGGATCGCGCCAATTCGTCCGCCTTCACCTTTTTACCCGCTTTATGCAGTATGGTAGCGATAAGTGCCCTGTCGTAAATCACATCACCCGGAGCACCGGCCTCCAATCTATCAATCATATACGAATAAGCGGTTTTATCAGTTCGCTTTGCCACCTGCTCATCTAAAGCACAGATGTACAGATAATGCAAGGATTGCTCACCGGGTAATCCGTTCTTATTGCCTTTCTTTTCATTTTCCTTCATCTGTCTGTATTCATCCAGCCATTGGGTATGGAGATAGCTTACAGCCTTTTCATACATTCCCTGCACCGGAAGGGTAGATGCACCCATTGTGCGAAGCCGTGCCAGCATTTCCACGATCCGGGTAGTGATGTAACGGTTCCCCGTCATCCCTTTATACCAGCTCCAGGAACCGTCAGGGAGCTGCAATGCTTCCAGGCGGGATACCGCAATACGATTACGGTTACTCATCATGTTCAAGTCAAACAAAAGCGCTATATTTCTCTTCCGCTCTGTTTCATCAAGAGCATCTGCCAGCCAGGGAGTTTCTTTAAGTAACAGCTCTTTTAATTCTTCCTTATCATCAAGATTGCCCGACAATGGGCTTCCCTGTATCTTCCAGCTTTCAAATACCTGCCGGATGCGGGGATTGGCATCGAGGATGGCCACAGACAATGAATTGGCATAGTAAGCACTTGCCCACGACAAAGCATCCTCATCCACAGGATTGCCGATGACGGGTAAAGCCTGTATGGCATACCAGTCAGGATTGGCCGTCAGTTCCACCGTCAGCCGTTTGTTTGTTGCAGTTTTACTTCCATCATTAAACAGACTCCCCAGTGTAACCGATTTACTTTCCGTACCATTCAATTGAACGGGTATCGCTTCAGTCACCCATTGTTTATCGGATAAAACCGGAAGATAGCGCTGCTCGCCGTCACTGAAATTACTACCCTCGGCAATAATTCTGCAAATCAATACCGTAGGTTCCTCCGGGCTTTCTAAATCAAATGATACGGAAACGGTTGCTCCGGTATCCGCACTGAATTCATGTTCCCGGGTTGATATTATCTGATTTGTCTGCGGATCGACCAGTTCCATACGGGCTGTTCCCTGAATGTTTTCTCCCGACAGATTGATTATTCCCGTACTGATAACAGGTTTATCATTCACACGAATAAAACGAAGCATATTAGGCTGCACCATAAACGACTTGACCGCTTTCACCTTAGCCGTTATCTGTCCGTAGTCCATGTTCCGGGTATGGGCAAATCCCATAAACTTCCATTCAGTCAGGCTTTCGGGCAAAGTAAAAGATATACTGGCTATTCCATTCGTATCCGTACGGAGGGCAGGATAAAAGAAAGCAGTCTCTGCAAAATTCTCGCGAAGAGGAACATAAGGAGAACCATCATCCAATGCCACAGCAGCAGAGCACTCAAATACTGCTACAACGGAATTTCCATCCCCTACCTCAAAACCGTCATCCAGCGTAACTTCATCCGTAAAGCTGGTATTTCCGGATTTCATCATCCGGCTATCTTGCTTAATATAGTGATTAGCATTAAAACGCGGAACTTGCCAGAACGGAGTATTCAGAGTACTATATATATCCCACCAACGGAGACCACGCAAAGTGCTGCCCGAATAGGGGAAGTTACTATACATCCAGATGGAATGCCCGGAAGATATCAGATTCGCCCCGGTATCAGGAATAAAACAGGAGAGACTCAGATTGAAGTTCCAGTCATTGATGTATAACTTATCGAGTGAAGCATCATAAAGAGTGGCAAGTAATTGCGCATCAGCCGCTTTCTTGTCCGGATGCATGATCTGAAGTTTCCATTCCTCTTTTCCTCCCGGTTGCAGTTTGTCACGGAAAGTAGCCCATTTCAGCAGTAAGCTCTTTTCCGGACGGGGACGTGCTATCTGTACTTTCTTTGTATACAGCTTACCTTCGCGCATAAAAGCAAAGTTTACGGTGATTCCATCCCCATATTCCGGCTTATAGAGATAGGTAAACTTCCGGATTTCATTATTGAGGATCATTCGTTCGGATTCAATACGTTTATCACCACAGAATACATCATACAGCAGATAGACCTCTTTCTCACTACTGCCTACATACAGATTCACCGGATGCCGGGCATCAAGCTCTGCCCCATCCTGATAGAACCATTCCGGTGAGTATGCCGGCAAGTGAGCGTCTGCCAATGAAAAGAGAATAAAGTCCTGTTCCGCCGTACAGGTTCTTCCCTGCCCGTCAAGGACTGAAGCCTCCATTCTATAACGTCCCGGAGTGAGAGCAAGTATATCCTCGGGAATAAATGATTGATAGGTCCCAACTGTACGACGGCACACCTCATTGCCTTTGTTGCCTTTCTCATCCAAGGCATACACCACGTAAGTGGCTTGAAGCGTTACAGGCTGCCGGCTTAAATTCAATGCCAGAATTTGTATAGTATCCCGCTTTTCACGTGCCACTTTGGAGCGCAAACCTTTAATCTGTAAGGCAACAGACTGCTGTCCTACAGGTAATGACAAGGCTCCGCTCTCTATTTCTCCGGTCAGACTGATTACTTCAGCCGTCACTTTGTATGTATAGTAGCGCCCCGGTTTATCAGGTTGGAAATCATCCGGTTCACGCAGAAAGACAGGGAAGCGGAACTTCCCGTCTGCATCGGTCTGCATCTCACCTACAGCCAGAACCGTTTCATTGTCTGAGATCTTCCAGAACTCATTCAGTGAACGGGTTACTTTATAACTGAGTTTACACAAGCCTACCGGAACTCCCGTAAATGTATTTGCTTCGCCACTGACCATTAGTGTATCACCCATATTATAAGTATCCTGACAGGGATGGAAGACAACATCGAATGTAGGACGCTTGTATTCGTCTACACGGATATAGCGGCTTTCGCCATCTTGCACCGATATTTCGAATTCTCCCGGGAGAAGTACCTCAGGGAGTACGAAATCGCCATGAAAGGCTCCAAATTCATCTGTAGCAAGGGATATCTTACCCACTTCCTGCCGGTTAGCATCACGGAGCACTACGTCATTATGAACTCTGGAGAAAACACGGACCGAATCACCTGATTGCTCATACGCTACTCCCGAAACATGCACCACCTGGCCGGGACGATACAACGCACGATCAGTGAAAAGAGAAACGTGCTTTTCCCACTTTCGTGAACCGGGCACATGATATCCCGCATTTGAAAAGCCTGCATAACTGATCTCCATATAATCAGCTCCCGGCTTACGGACATTTATTCCCAGCCAGTTTCCTACACTGGGTGGAGTCAGAATAACACTCCCTTTGCCATTCACAGGATATGCTTTGATCAAACGGTAACCTTCTCCCGGTGACACACGGTAATAGGCCACTTCGGTACCCGTTACCGGATGTCCGGTCAATCGGTCTACGATATTGATTTCCTGCTTTCCATCGGGTAATCCTAATGATATGGCCTGCAAGGAGGAGACATAAGCCTTTCCATAAGCCGTATATTTACGATGTCCGTCAGGGATAGACTTTACTACATAAATGCCCTCAACGGGGAATTTATAACGCAGTAAAGTATCTGTTTCCTTGTAGTCCGGAGTAGCTGCCAAATCATAATGGCGGCTACTGACCAGTTTTCCATATTGACTTAAAGTGGAAGCATTTATTTCCCTCTCCAGGACAGGACTTGTGACAGGCAGATTCATCCGGTAAAGTTCTACCGTAAGTCCGGCCAGATTACGGTATTTTACTTTCAAGTCAACGTCCTTTCCCGGATAGGCAAAAGGAATTTCCACCATCAGCCTGGGAGTCAATACTTCTGCTATCTGTTCTTTCAAATCATTGGCAGAAAGTGACCGGGGATATTTTGCAAGTCCGGTTTGTGCTGCTTTTAGTTTTGCGGTGTAATCCTGCATTCTGTCATAGCGTTCTGCCAACTGGCAGTACACTTCTCCGCAAAGCGGGGAATCAGCAAATTCTTCCGCCCATTGTTTTAATAACGTTGTTACTTGCTCACCGGTCAGCCTCAGCTTTTCATTCACTCCGCCCCGACTGACGTCATTTCCCTTATAATGTAACTTATCCAGCATCAATAATAATCGGGCGTCTGTCATGCCTTGTTGGCGGTAGAAGTCGATCAGTCCGTCATAAATAGATAAAATCTCGTTTTGTATTTTCTCGGCTGATACAGGGTTGGCAATAAAATAGCCGCTTAGCCGGGAGATGGCCTGCCGGGCAAGCAACTGATACATATTATCACCACAATATTTCTCACTCAGTTCTTTGCTGTTGGTCATAGGACGGTAATCCACAGCAGACTTCCGGAAAAGTATTTCTTTATCTTGCAACGAACGTTGGAAATAAGCGATGGCAGTATCGATTGCAGTCTCATCTTTTTTACCTGTATCCAGGATATAATATCCCAGCAGATTATTCAGTATGGCCTGATATACCGTATCTTTTTCTTCCTCCATCCAAGCTTTCAAGGCGGACAATTCGCTATCCAGACTATCAGGAGTAATATCAATGCATAAGGATGCTCTCGTCAGATGTGCTTTCATCATCTGAGACACATTCTTTTCCTGTTTGGCATACTCATAAATCTTTCGCAATTCTTGTATTGCAGATTTAGGCAGTTGCTTTTGTTCCAGAACTTCAACCTGTTTCCACATTTGTTCATACGACTGAGCGGAAACCCGAAGCGGCAGGCAGACAAGAATACTTATTATACCAGCCCAATAAAACATATTTCTCATTTGTGTTTTCGATTTACGTCCGACAATTAACAGGTTCATTCACAAAGATATATTTTTTATTCTTAGGGTAGCATGGCTGTTCAGACTTAATAACATAACAAATGCCAACAGCCCAAGAAACCGGCTACCGGAAAGCACATCATTCCGAACAAAAAGTTACCGGAATGTCTTTTTTACTAACAGATGCCTTTCTGAAAACACCCCAAACAGAATCCTGCCGCATAATCCATGGAATATACATGCACGTTTTCTGCATAAAGCAGGCCGTATATACAATACTTATGCAAGAAAACTATACTTCTTCCATGAAGGAACTATAGATCTGAGGCGAAGGATCTATAGATGTAACGCGAAAGATCTATAGATGTAACGCAAACTATCTATAGATGGGAAACAAACGGTCTATAGATGGGAGACAGACCATCTGTTTTCAGTGCACAGACCATCTGTTTTTCTATTATTAGAGTTGTACGTATTTATGTATTACACTATCAATCAACAAAATATTGATTTTCGTTCGTTTCTTTCCGTTCTTCCCTGCATCGGGACGGAAATATCGCATTCTCACTATGCATAAAAAGCAAAGTGTCAAAAACGCAAACATATGCAAACGCACCATACTGCGGTATGCCCGGAACGAGAGAGTCGCCACAATGGATGAACTGAAAGGTATTCGCAACTTATCCCTGCTGGACGACCGTATCTTATCGGAGAACTTAGAACCTATTCCTTTCAAACATCCGGTTGCCAATAATAAGCATGAGGCGCTGTCCTGGTGCTTCAAACACGAGATGTGGCACAGTGCCGAAATGGAAGCGATAAAACGGGCATTAGGGCACCCTGTCAAGTGGATGTAATTGGGTACATCGGCACAATTAAAAATTGTATAGCAGTTCTTCCAACGTAACACCACTATCCGCTCCCATCTTTTCCATACGGATACGTTTCAGGCGTTTCTTCACGGAATCCCGCTCCAGATGCATCACTTGTGCCATACTCGACTGAGACAATTGCATTTTCACCATGCAGCAGTAACGCAAGTCGTCTTTATTGAGACTTGGATAAGTCTGCTGCAAACGTTTCGTAAAGTTGTCGAAGATAATATCAGCATTCTGCACAATGTCATCCCAGTCTTCATCTGAAAGGATGACATTGCCGCCCTTCTCTAATTCTTGCACCACCTTCTGACTTAATCTCCTGAAAAAGGTTTCCTTCAGCCTTGCTTCTTTTTGTTCCATTTCCACCATGCGGCGAAGACTCTCGGAAGTGGCCTTACGTTGCTGCTTCAGTTCCTTTTCCTGTTGCACGAGCTGATGTTGCTGCGCCATCAGGCGATTACGGTTACGGCGATAGATGAAATATACCGCACTTGCCACCCAAACCAACAGCAAAGAGATTGTGGTCATCCAATACACATTACGCTGCCTTTCCGCAGCCCGGGTGCGCCAATACAGGTTTTCTATCGAGAGCTGTTCATGTTTGTAAAGCTCTTGCAATGCAATGGCTTCCTCAGTATGACGATACTTTCGTATGGTATCGGATAATTCAATAAAGCGTTGTAGCATAGGATAGGCATCTGAAGCACGGCCCATTTTATGATATATTTTCGCCATATTATTATAGGCGTCGGCCACCGAAGAAGGCTCCGGACTGGAGATAACTTTCTGAAAATAGTGATATGCCGAATCATATTGTCCCAGTTTTCCAAACAACTCCAACTTTACTCCATAGAGCGAAAGAATTCTTGCAGTATCTTTAGCCGGACGAAGAGCTATTGATTTATTTATATAATCCAGTGCTTTAGCAGGCTCTCCTTGCTGAGAATAGATACTACCCAGATTTGTATAGATGAAAGGAAGTTGCCGAGGAACAGAATCGGCTAAAGCCGCCTCATAGGCCGCCTGAGCATAGTAAAGGGCGCTATCCAATTGGTTCAGAAACAAATATCCGGTAGAAATATCGCACAAGGCCATATTCTTATAGAACATATTTCCCAAATCCAAAGCCGCCTTCAAGGCTTCTTTGGAATAACGCACCTTACCGGAATATTCTTCCTGATTCAGACAAACAACTCCCAACCAGGTATTCACCCGGTAGAGCTGCTCATGATTACCACTATTTTGCAGGAAAAGCAGAGCTTTCAGAAAAGATTGCATGGCATCGCTCATCCGGTTAAGCCGTCTGTCCAGATGTGCTTTGCAGTAAAGGGCCCGTTCGGCATAAAGAGAATCGCCCGATTGGCTGAAATATTTAATTGCCGGTAGCAGCAGGGTATCTGTAGCTGCATTCAACTGTTGTTTCCTGTGGACAGCCTCGGACATCAGTAAGGCATAAAGTGCATAATCGCGTTTCGATAAGTTATGCACCGGTTCTTTAATCTCATTCATTACGGTTATGGCGCTATCCGTCTCCCGCTCCGCCATCAGCTTCTCCGCCAAGGACACGCGATTATCAGGACCGCACGAAATCAACATACTACCCCATAGGATTATCCCTATCAAACTCTTCAATCTCATCTTCAATATCGTGTTATTCGTACGAATCCATCATCACTTCTCCAGTCTCTCCATGAATCAATATCACTCTGGCCATATCCGGCTGAATGGAATCGCGTATATCAATCTCCCACACCGGAATACCTTTTTGCCCGTCTATATACTGATTTACGCTGACGTGGGTGGTATCCGATAAATTAATATTCCTCAGTTTGGCAAAGATATAAATATCTCTCCATGTATACTTAAAAGCTTTTTCACTTTTTTCGTGCAAACAAGAGTCAGGCGTCTGTGTCTGCTCATCTTCAGGGAAACGAACTTCTACTTTTTCCGATACTTTTGTTGCGGTCACCGAATTGATCTTCCGTATTACTCCCCATCCCAGCCAGCCGTCTTCCAACTCTATTTTAAGATAGATGCCTCGTTCACCGCTGAGCCGGTATGCAGAGTCAATGGGTAAGTAGATGCGAGTGTAACGGTCACCTTGTATAAATATCTCCCCGTAAGAAAATGTATTCAGCAACCATGCACCAGAACGGGGAATGTTACTCTTACGCGTCCTGTCGTGTGGAGCGATATTGACAATTATATACTCACGGGTCTGCATTCCGGAAGTAAAGCAACTGTTCAGCCAGAACAGAAAGACAACCAGCACATTGGTACATAATCCCACTACAATACCTCCACACACAAAGGCAGAGACGAAGTTTCTCCAATGATACCACTTCCCAGTGCTTTTCTTATAGATATAAACCATGCAGCTACACATCGTTATTGCCATAAGGAGAATAACGATTTTCCGGTTCAATCCTAAATAGCTGCCGGAAGAAAATGCAGTATGCATCAGCATTTCCTCTTCTATATACCACATCCTGCAATGCAACAGGAAAAGAAAGACAAAGACAGGCACCAGGATTTTCCATAGTGCCATTCTTTTCTTCGGCTGCTGTCGGGAGACATCTTCGCCATGAACCGGTTGCTGTTTGGGTTTAAATTTCTTTCTGCTCATAAATACGGAAAAGCGAAATGATTACTTGGTTTCTTCCCACTCTTTTTCCAGCTTACCATCGATATCATAGAGTTTCCATCGCCCGATGCGCCGCCCATTCCTACATTCACCCACTTCACGTATACGGTCGTTCTTCACGTAACGCGACTCAAACAGACCGCTCTGCCGGCCATTTATGTAGGTGGATATTTCCCAGTAATCATAGCGATTTGTAACTATCAGACGACGTTCTTTTCCATTGATACGACCGTATTGATAGGTGGCTTCATAAATAAGTTCACCATTCTCAGGATCGTACTCACGATAGAGCCCGTCTTTACGGTCATTTTTCATGTAGAATTCACGCTTACGGGTACCGGTTTTCCTATCAAACGAAACATGCAAGCCTTCTTCCCTGCCATTGACATAGGTTTCTATCATCAATGTATCACCACTTTCGGCAATTGTAATCCATCGCCCATCTTTCTGGTCATTCTTATAATGCCCCAGTACATGAGGAAGCCCAAAGATAAATATGGAGGAATAATCTCCGTCTTTCTGCCCGTTCTCATTATAATAAACGGTTTCATGAAGCTCATAGGTCCCTTTCATGAAAGTGAATTGCTTGCCTACCTGCTTACCGTCTTTATACGTATGATCCATGCGCAATGTGCCGTCAAAGTCATAGCTTAATTCCTTACCATCCTGTTTTCCCATGCGGTAGTTCCTTTCGCGTTCCACTTTACCGGTGGTATAGTAAGTTTTGTGCGCACCGTCCAATTTCCCGTCTTTATAAGACTTCTCTTCTTTCAGTCCCCCCTCATCGGAGTACATCTTGAAAACACCGTTTTTGCGTCCCTCTTTATAAGCACCCTCACATATCAGTTTGTTGTATTCATGCTCTTCATACTTACCATTGTAAAGGCCTTCTTTAAAGTCAGCCAGGATATAGGCAGAATGATAACCGTCTATGATACGGTGCTCACCATCCAAGGGTTTATCAGTCTTCAAGTCCCGGAACAAGATGCGGCCGTCTCCCATATTTATAGCTGACACCTGCTCTATCTGATACTCTTTCTGCGCACAGACATTCAGAAAGGCAAAAAGCAAAAGGCCAATAAATAAAATCAGCTTTTTCATTATGTCCTACAATTTAAGAATCAATCGTTTTCCGCATCTTTAAGCATCTGCCTTATTACATCCGCATGATCGAGATAATCGTTTCCTGATAAGGTCAGGACATTGGTCAGACCGATAATGTTGCTGTCAGAATCGTAAGAAGTCAGTAAACAATACATCTCCTGCCCTAATTTATCCTCTTCCACATGAATCTGGACCGGTGCGCTGTATGCTCCGGGCAACTCTGCCAGATACTCAAAGTCTTTTCTGAGAAACGCTTCCAGGATTCTGTTTATATCGGTTTCATCGCGTTTGAACTTCTTCAAACCCACCTCTTTTATCTTACCCCCACTCTCGCTATTATAATAATCGAAATTGCTCAGATACGCTGCAAGCAGACATATTAATACAGCAATTACTCCTACCGTCCGAACCAACCAACCCGCTACAGGGATAAAACCAGGAAAAATAACAATAATAACAGCGACTACAGCCAATCCATAATAAAGCATCGGCTTAACATTGTTCTTTCTTTTTTCAAATTTCACCGGGTTTGCTGCATAGAATTCACCCATATAGCTTGGGTAGAGTTTTGTTTGATTTTCCATAAATATTACTTTTTATAATGATTAATAATAGTTCCATCTTTCCTGATTATCGTATGAAAACAAAAGTAAAAAGTAACCTGTAAATAATGAAACAACCGTGGGGGATAAATGAAGGGGATAATCCATAAACTAAACAGCTGTTTTTCAAATGATAACTCTATATAAAGGATAGACAAATAAGGGGACATTTGCATAAAGGAACTGATTCCATCAATAGCTTTTCATAAAGAACCAATGAAGGAGCAACATTACCTGCTACCAGACATATACTTTCTTGCTTGTCCCCATATTTTTATAATTACTACTATCTGATTCACTTTCCCGAATCGGATAACATCTTTTTCTGGAATCAGATATTTTCTCTGGTTCATCTGCAAGAAAGGCAATTACTTTCATAACTTGTATTCCAAAACAAAACCGGGATGATGAGATATAAATCTCATCATCCCGGCATTTACTTCCTAATTATTGATGTTTTATTTCGTACTTGCCAACATTAAAGTAACATTATCATCATTCATTTCATAAATAGTCTTTTTAATACTGCTGTCGTAAGCATTGCTCTTGGAGTTCCAGCGGGCATAGCTAAGTTCAACTTCATTGTTGGCATAGAAAACATCCATCTTGAAGTAAGGAACCCAAGCTTCTTTTGAGCTGTCCCATTTAGAAGCTTCCTTGCTGGTCACACGATTTTCTGTATCGTAAGTGTAGGCGTAACGGAGGTGGCGATACAGACGTCCGTCTTCGTTCTTAAAGATAGTCTTTGCGGTCATCAACTCGCCGGTCATCTCTTCGTTCTTCACATACTGAGTAGGATTACTTGCATTTGCAGAGAAATTCATTACACTGGCCATTACTACTGCCAACATTACAACTGCTTTAGAAATTAAGTTCGTTTTCATAATCGTTATTTTTTTTATTGTTATTACTTCTTGTTTTTTAAGAGGAAGTCTTTGTCAACCGCCTTCGACTATATATAGTCAATTGGCGTGCCAAAACAATAAAACACTGATTATCAACGAATATACGATTTCAAGCTATGTTCATTTCCGGACAAGTGTCCGCATGAAAACGAACAGTAAGGACAAAAAAATATTCGAGACGCAGTTTAGTGCCCCGAATAATTATAGTAATCGAATAGCCGGAACTATACGTTTTCTTCCAGCATCAGCCCCACACCTTTCACCGTTTTAATGCTGACTGATGAATCTTCAGCTATCAACTTACGGAGTTTCGTGACGAATACATCCAGGCTGCGGGAGGCAAAATAATCATCTTCCGTATTCCAGAACTTATCAAGAATGGCTTCGCGGCGTACTACATCTCCTCTGTTCTCACAAAGCATTTGCAACAGTCCGGCTTCACGGGCGGTCAATGTCTTGTTTTCACCGGAAGAATGTTTCAATATGGCGTGCGTAGCATCAAGCACATATTCCTTTCCAATCTTGTAACATTCGCTTTCGTCCTTACTCTTTTCACCTTTGGAGAGTTTCAACAAAGCATGAATATGGGCATCCAGTTCTTCGGGAATGAAAGGTTTCTTGATATAATTGTTGGCTCCCAACTCATAGCCTTTCAATACATTTTTGGGAGAAACCAAACCGGAAGAAAAGATTATAGGCGTCTCTTTATCCACCTCACGGATACGCTTCACCATCTCATAACCATCCATGATGGGCATTTCTATATCCGAGAGAATGACATCGGGACGGTGTTCCCTCCACATTGCCAATCCTTCTTCACCATTGGCGGCTGCCAACACTTCATAGCCCTCTATGATATCTTCCAATCCGCTCTGAACGATGTAACGCAGGCTGGGATCGTCCTCAACTAACAATAACTTTATTGTATCCATGTCTTTGATATGAATTGTATTAACTTCCAGTTGTATGCCACAAAAGTAATAAATTATTCGTTAACCCGAAGATAACATTGCGATATCATTCATTCTTATTACTCCTACCCTGCCTTTACAACATCAAAAATCAGGATTGTATGGTCATGCCAAAAAGAATCAGTACTTTTGGACACCAAACTAAAAGTAATTACAATGAATAAAATCATTCTTATTCTGATTACCGCAAGCATGTTCTTCACAAAAGGATATGCCCAGCAGGCAGAAGTCCTTACGTTGGGAGTCTTCCACTTCGAATTTCCCAATCTGGATGTGCAACAAGTATCCGAAGAAGACCAGATAGATGTACTATCTCCTCAATATCAAAAAGAGATAGAGTTAATATCCAAGGAACTGGCACAATTCAAGCCGGATGCCGTTGTCATTGAATGGCCTTTATACAAACAGTCAGAGATAGACTCTCTCTATAACTCATACCTTACCGACAAGCATGAGCTGAACAGAAACGAAATTCAGCAGTTAGGTTTCAGAATAGCCCGAATGTGCAATGCCAAGATATACTGTGCAGATGCTTGGGGAGCACACACTACCCACATAGAGAAACTGCTGGATGATGATGAAAGTAATGAATATCTGGCTTTTGAAGAAAGTTTCTCGAACTCTCCCGACTCTGCTTTATACTATGAAGATGAACCCATATTCAAGCAACAGGGGATACTTGCACAACTGATACATCTCAATGATCCGGTACATATCAAGAAAGATTTAGGAAACTATCTTATCAAACATTTCAAGTATGAATCCGTCAAAGGCGATTATACCGGAACAGATTTTGAATCCGGAAGATGGTTCAACCGGAATCTAAGGATACTCAGGAATATCCAGCGGATTCCCGATGCCGCCGGCAAACGGATATTGGTTATTTTCGGCGCAGGACATCTGAACATCCTGAACTATCTGTTTGAATGTTCGCCCGAATACAAACTACTGAATATAAACGATTACCTGAAGTAAATATCTGCTTCTTCTATCTTATCGGAAATGAGAACTTTGGCGGTCTAATCGTAGGGCCGCCACCAAAGTCACCGCCGCCACGATTATCAAACACCGCACTACGCAGAATCTCGTATATTATTCCGCCTACATCCAACCCCAGCTTAAACTTCTCGAAGCGATAATAAGGTATCACAACGGGAGCCGTCTGCCAACCTCCACGCATGGCATCGTAATAGCGCTGGGCACCTACCTCCACACTAAAACGTTCGGACATATCAAGAGACATCGTAGCACCATAACTATTAGTGCTCATCCCATAAGAATTACCGATATCATACGAACCGAAGACATTGAAGGCAACCCGGTCGGAAGCACGATAAGTCAGCCTGCCCGCAGTACTGAAAGCTTGCCCGGTGATGTGAGACATATTTATCTTCATGGCATTGGCACGAAGTTGCAATGATAGCCGATCGTTAAAGATATGCTGATATCCTAACGAAGCATTATTGAAACGCCCGATGCCTGGAAGACTGGTCTGGCTTCCGGAACCGAATACCGCTCCATGGGGAAATTGCCTTAATACGCCTCCTGTGCTATAATCGCCCCGGAATAGCGGAGAAGGATTTATATAATAGGGGATACGGAGTTCCTCTTTCAAGGAGAAAGAAGGTAAATCACCTAACTGTATAGGATTTATCAAAGGGTATACGGTCTTTTCGGGAAGCAGGTTGACGGATGGAAGCTGAAATGCAGCTTTCGGCTTTATCAACATGCTATCAAGAGTGAAGCGTGTACTATCTTCCTGTGCAGAAAGCAACTGCAAACCAGAAATGAACAGAAAAAATAATCCCCAACGAATTGGGAGCCAAGATATGCCAACCCTGCGTGTCATAATCTACCTCCTTTGTTTTTTACGGACTCTGTATACAAAAATAGTAAAAGCCTATCTGAATAACAAATAGTTGAGCACATTTCATCTTTGCCAGCAGGCTTTTTTAACGCAAGGGGAATTGTAGCGTAAATTCACTGTAACTCCCTTCCATACTTTCTACCTTCACCATACCACCGTGGGCACTCACCACCTGCAACACATAATTCAATCCTAACCCGAAACCTGATGTACCCGTCTTACGACTGCCGGAAGCAACCCTCTCGAACTTATTGAATATCTTATGCTGTTCGCTCAAAGGAATACCAATACCGCTATCATGCACTCTAACAATGGTTCCATCCTCTGTCTTTTTACCTGAAAGAATAATCAGAACCTCTTCATTAGAGTACTTGACGGCATTGTCCACCAAGTTAGAAAGTATCTCATGCAGACAGAAAGCATCCGCATAAACACTACATCCTTCTTCACAATCTATATCGAAATGAATCGTCTTCGCTGCTTTCAACTGATACTTTTCTGCTATATCCCGTAACAACGGCCTTAAGGCAACTTCTTCTTTATGTAGTTCCAATTCTCCACGATCTATCTCTGTCAGCATTACTACACGATTGGAAAGTGTCAACAGATGTTCGCACTCATCTCCCATTACTTGCCTGTAACGGACCAGCTTCTCAGGCTTATCCGCCAACTTACCACTTGCCAGGATATGCGCTCCCATCATGACAGACTGCAACGGTGACTTCATATCATGTATCATGGAGTAAGTAAAGTCCTTCTGAAACTGCTCCAACCGACGCTGTGCCCGCAACATACGTATCTGAAAGAAAACACAGAGAGATACGAAAAGGAAAGCAATAAGCAGCGGCACCTGCATATACCATGTGGTACTCATAATAGTACGTTGTGGTGAACGAACCACAGCAAAGATGCAACTCGTACTATCCTTATCCAACGGAAACAACCGGGTAGTAATATCCCCGAAGTCAACATCCGGACTACCAGTATAAAGTATCAACTCCCGGGACGGATACCTGATCCAACGGATATCCGCTCTGTCCGGAAAGCCTGTTTCCAAAAGCTGTTTCCTGAAAACACTGTCGGCAAACTGCAAGGAGAACGGAATGGGCACACGGCTACGCAGACTAATCGTATCCTGTATATCATAAGCCATCTTTACGCGGAAATCTTCATCAAACTTATTGTAAAGATGTCGTATGACACTCAACTGTACCCGGTAACGATAACCTTTCTCCAGATATACCTTATAAAGTTCATTCATCATACGCCTCGGATAAGGGAGAAATTCTCCCGGTGAACTATCCCAATTAAAATCAGGATTAGCCTTAGTGAAAAGCGGATACCTATGTAAGTCTGCCTCCCGGTAGAAAGCCTCTTCCAATTGCTCCTCCGCCTGATACCGTATCTTTTGAGATGTAATATAATACAAATATCCCGACCAGACAGCCAACAACAGGAATACTCCCGCCAGGCTGACTATAGAAATTGCTTTAAGAGAAACAGGCCTGCCTGTACTTCCTTGCCGGATTTCTGCTTTGGCATGTGCCAGAGTAGCATTGGTTCTCTCAAAGAGTACGTTGCTTTGTGCCTCTATCTCTTGCCAGTTTTCTGTGGTGATCAAGTTCTTCATCCGGCTGACGGGATGTTTCATTTCTTCGGCCAACGTATAGAAGTCCTGTTGTTGTTTCTGCAAGTTATGCCGTTGACGGAACACCGACTTCATCTGTACAATCAAGGCATAGACAGCCGTACCCAGCAATAGCCATGTAATGAATGACAGTAACAGGAGTCTCTTCTCCATCTCCTTGGCAGGGAAAGAAAGAATGGCACGGACAGCCTCCCCACGGGATTTAAAAGTAAAAGCAGTTTCGGAAGTAACAGCGGCAAAGTTACGGATACTTACCTGAGGATTGGTACTTGCCAGCACCTCATTTGTATTTACATTAATTCGCTCCACGGTCAGCGTTCCATCCATGTCTAACTTCCGCAACTTATTGTGCAACACGCTATCTATGGTGGCTAACGGAATTTCTTTTATTCCATACACCCGTTGCAAAGCCTGTGCCACTTGCTGGGAAGTACGCTTATTCCTTTCATTCCCATCAATCCGCTTGTATTTAGGATTGGGTGCATACGCTATGATAGCTATTGAATTATCAGGATAAGGAAGGTTGTTCACCAAATTATCCACTGTCTCCGTGAAAGACATCCAAAAACACTTGTTTAGTAACTTCTCTGCTTCCTGCATCTGTGCATGGAAAGCATAAAGCATTCCACCCAACTGTATCAACACAACAGCAATCAGACTCACAAGTGAAAGAGAGATGACAGTACGTAATTTCATCTTATCCGTTTATATTCGCCTGCAAAAATAGCAAATAACTATGGATCACGGAGTAATGTACTACTTTTTATATGCAATGAGAATGCGTTCTTTCCAGCCAATGGCAAGGTACGATGAAAAGAAACGAACGGAAATCAGCATCTAACTGATTAAAAGAGGAATATAAAAATACATACAACTCTAAAAAAATACAAGGAAAGCTTTCCAGAGTTGCAAAGATATCGTTAACCTAATGATAACATTACGATAACATTCATCCTCATGCCCCTGCCCTATCTTTGCAACATCAAAAGTAACGAAATGTATAACTTAAAAAATAAAATCATTATGAAAGCTCTAGTATTATCAGTAGTATTCGCATTGACATCAGTAGTAAACGCAGTAAGTGGTAACAACGTAAAAGACTTCGCTTACAACAGTGAGAAACAGGAAAGCGGTGTAGAAACCCAGACAGTCTATAAAGTAAAAGAAGGCAAGTACCTGGAACGCCACCTGCAATACAACTACACACATGATGAAAAAGGACGTGTATCCGCCAAGGAAATTCTGAAATGGAACCAAGACAACAGTCGCTTTGAAAAGCAGTATTGCCTTAACTTCAGCTACACCGACAACGAAGTAAACGTGGAATATGTAGCATGGAACAGCAAAGCCGGCGATTACACAAATGTGAAAGCTAAAGCCGTTTATCAGACGAATGAAAATGGCATGAACTACATGGCTTATAGCTGGAATGAAAAGGAAAACTCCTGGAATCTGGTGACAGAACACAACGCTACCCACTGGAGCGGTGCCCTGCTGGCAAACAAGTAACTTTCCTCTAACAATAAACACCCTCTTTTAAATTCCTAAAGAAATGCGGCTACCGGAAAAGCAATCCTCCGATAGCCGCATTTTTTGATTTACCCAATATACAATTCGGAGGGAATCAGTTTAAAATCCACAAACTGGTTCTCTACCGGATTGGCTTTCAACAAGAAAGGAACGATACCATCCGAAGGAAGCGCTTTGCGCGGAAGAGCCGATTGCTTATCGAATTTATAAGTAGCACACCAGGTATCGGCATCACCGGATACGCTTTTGCCGATACGGAAGCAAAACTCACTCTGACTATCGCGCAACGTATTAATCAGTTTACGGCAATCATCCGGCACAGTAGGACTATCTGACAATTCGCTGATCTTTTCTGCCATTTGCGATAACCATTCCACATCGTGAATGTGCTTCTTGTCGAGGGCAAAAACAAACACTGCCGGATAGTAATCGTTGTCTCCCGGTCTCCACAAGGCACTGTTGGCCTGCACCACTGCTGCATATATAACGGGAGACTCCGTATATTTCTTCTTCCAGCGATCCTTGAACAACCAGGGAGCATTGCCTGCCACTGCCCTGAAGAAGGGAGTTTCCATGTCCCGGGGTGTTTGCAGATAAGGTTTCAGTCTATCCAAACGCGTAGGATTATCGAAAGCCTCCTCTTCTTCGTCATCATCTTCCGGCACGGGCGGTCTGTTACGCAGTCCGCTCACGTCACACCCTTGCGCTTCCAGCTTCGCAATATCTTCTTCTGTCAGGTTATTCTCCCAGTCTTTGCCGGGGTTCACAAAAAATGCCATAATAATTTTAGTTTAAGAGTTAATATTCTGTCAAATAGTTAATATAATAATACATATTAGTTAAGCCTCTAAGGAAGGTGTAACAAAAGTAGGAAGATACCCATGAACGGGAAAACAAATAGGGGGGATAAATAAAGAGGGAGTTTTATCCCGTAAGAGTATGTTTATCAAGATGTTATTACCCAGTAAAAGTAAGAAGAAAAGGGGACATTTTCAATTTACCAAAGAAACAGCAGATGTTTTAAAGGAAGAAAACAAAGAATTCCTATCTTAATCATTCAAAGTTCCTGATTTCACAATAGTCTGAAGATTAAGATTATTACAAGTAATCCATTGGCGGAATTAGTTCCTTTTTGTAGGGTTATGAGTTAAATGATAATTCCAATATTAAGTAAATAGAGTATCTCAATTCCCCTCATCCATCGGAGGAGGGGTGCCCAGAGGGCGGGGTGGTAGGTAAAGCAAGAAATACCTATGAACCATATAAATTAAGGAATTATTTTCTCACCTACCACCTCCCCCTTCGGGTACTCCTCCTCCGGGGAGGAGGAGAATTGAGATAGTATTGTTCATCATTTGATTCATTACTTTCCGTAAATAAATCAATTCCACCAACAGGTTACAAATAAGGTATCTCCATAGTCTATATCTATAGAGTATCCATTGGTGAAATCAAGATAGAACCTGCATATGAGAATACTATAAATAAGAAGAGTGATAAGCCGCTGTAAATAAGACCAGTGCCTACTTCTTCAATAAGACATTATTAATCAGATATTGTTCTATTATGGAGAAACATAAGCTCCACTTTATCGGAACATTTGTCTCCTTATTGTGAAACAAGAGTTTCTTCTCTGAGAAACCTTTGTTTCTTACCTAAGGAACTTTTATTTCTTAACCAAGAAACTTTTGTTCCACAGGCAAGGCACTTTTGTTCCAAGAGAAAGAAACAAAATGGAACAAGTAGAGGCGTGACAAAGCACCACTGTCTCCCTCCTCAACCACAAGGAAAGGCATAATCTTACGGCTATACCTCTCGCTTGACAACAGGCTTATTTGTAGAATTCCACCATCGGATTAAGAAACTCTTTTTATTAACCTAACGATAACATTACGATAACATTCATCCTCATGCCCCTGCCCTATCTTTGCAACATCAAAAGTAACGAAATGTATAACTTAAAAAATAAAATCATTATGAAAGCTCTAGTATTATCAGTAGTATTCGCATTGACATCAGTAGTAAACGCAGTAAGTGGTAACAACGTAAAAGACTTCGCTTACAACAGTGAGAAACAGGAAAGCGGTGTAGAAACCCAGACAGTCTATAAAGTAAAAGAAGGCAAGTACCTGGAACGCCACCTGCAATACAACTATACACATGATGAAAAAGGACGTGTATCCGCCAAGGAAATCCTGAAATGGAACCAGGACAACAGCCGATTTGAAAAGCTGTATTGCCTCAACTTCAGCTACACCGACAACGAAGTAAACGTGGAATATGTAGCATGGGACAGCAAAGCCGGTGACTACACAAATGTAAAAGCCAAAGCCGTTTACCAGATGAACGAGAACGGCATGAACTACATGGCTTACAACTGGAATGAGAAAGATAACTCCTGGAATCTGGTAACAGAGCACAATGCAACAAATTGGAACAGCGCTTTGCTGGCAAACAGATAATTACTCTAACAAGAATTCTCTCTTACAGTTTCCAATGAAAAACGCGGTTGCCGAAAGATAATCTTTCAGACAGCCGCGTTTGCAATTATCACTTAAAGTCAGTCTTCGTGTTTAGAATATTCAGAGGGTAATTAATTATGTAATTAGTTTAGCCTTAGTTCATCCGTCACCTGGCAGGCAAGGTTTATGTCATTGTATATCTCTTCAAGCAGATACTCATTGTCCAGTGCCTGTTTGCGAAGACAGAGGAAGCCGTCGGGCATCATTCCCGCATAGTAAAAAGTATCTTTGCTGAAAGAGAACATCATATCGTGCCCGAATGTTTCGCGCAGACGGGTAATCTGACGCATGATTGCCGGTGTAAGTATCATACGGGCGGTTACTTCGTCATCGGCATAAACCACGAAATACTTCTCGAAATCCGGGTCTTCCAGATGAACGAAACGGGCATTATAGCGTTTCTTCAAGCCCTGGATATTCTTTGCCAGATAGCCGACCTTTTGTTCCAGATGGTCGGGCAGGATAATCGTGCTACCTTTAAAACTACGTTCCAGACGACACCAGCCAAACATTCCGCGGAAGTTATGCGCACTGCTTTCATACCTGGAGGCAAACAGCGGACGGAGCACATAGCGGTAAAGCATCACGAAATAGCCCGCTACAGAGTTGAGCTCCAACTTATTCATCAGCCCATAGGAAACCCCTATATCGGCTATATAAAGGGTACGATCCCCTCGCGGCACTTCCAGATAAGCATAGGTGGTAGCCGCCAATGCCGGATCGGAAAAAGAAGAATTAAAGAGCTTGCTACCGGATAATATACGCTGGTCCAGTTGCGAAGAGAAGGAGAAAAGAACGGATGGAAACATAGCAGACATAATGCTGCGCATGATATCATTTTCCTGCCTTTGGAATTTCATAAGAGAGCGGCTGAATGCGAAGTTCAGCACAATAAATCCCATAAAAACCGGGAAAATGTATTGCGTAACCACACTGTAGTTCTCTAATCCGATGTATCCAACAAGATAGCCCCCAAACAGGACGAACATCATCCAGCAAAAGACAAAGAGATAGACTATGATGCTCAGAATACGAACGATCTTTTGCCAGAAATATACACGGGAAAGTTCGGTACGAAGTCTTTCGGAAAGGCTTCTGAAGTCAATTGATTCCATATTACATCTACTTTAAAAGTGCACTGACATCCACATTCCGCTGTTCCTGTTCGGAAATATCAATCAGTTCTTCCTGATGATGATTCTGCCGGCCTGCCACGATGGAAGAGGGAAACATCTCAATGGAGTTATTATAGTCGGTGACCGCAGCATTATAGGTGCGGCGTATGGCTTGCAGTTGCAATTCCATATCTTCAATGCTCCTTTGCAGCCGGGTGAACTGCTCGCTTGCCTTCAGTTCCGGGTAATCTTCTACGGATAATTGAAGTTTGGAGATTAAAGAAGAAAGCTCATTACCGGTTTTTATCTGTTCACTCTCCTGTGAAGGCTGAAAAGTTCGTGAACGAAGTTCTGCGATACGGGTTAGCGTCTCATTTTCATGTCCCATATAGGACTTTACGGCAGCTACCAAATTCGGTATCATATCGTTCCGCTGCTTCAATGCCACGCAAATGCCGCTACGGCATTGCTTTACCCGATTCCGCTTTGCTATCAGATTATTGGCAGTCCAGATATACCAAAGTACCAATAAGATGATAAGGGCTATTCCGATATAAAGAAGTATTCCCTGGTTTTCCATAATTTTACTTTCTGATATAGATTAATAATAGTTGTATCGTATCTACTTACGAGAACGGAACAAAAATAAGAAGATAGACATAAAACAGGAAAGAAACAGGGGGGACAAATAGAGAGTCTCATTTTTATTATAAATCTATGTTTTTCAACTGATTATTATCATTAAGCAGAGAAGAAGCAAGGGGATATTTTCAATTATAAGGGGAATAGTTCAATAGAATAACAGACAAAACTAAGGATAATGAGCTAATTCATGCTGAAATAGTAATGAATCAAATGATGAGCAATACTATCTCAATTCTCCTCCTCCCCGGAGGAGGAGTACCTGAAGGGGGAGGTGGTAGGTAAGAAAAGAAGTCCTTAGGTATATGATTCATAGGCATTTCTTGCTTTACCTACCACCCCGCCCTCTGGGCACCCCTCCTCCGATGGATGAGGGGAATTGAGATACTCGATTTATATTGGAATACCCATTTACCTCATAATCATACAGAAAGGATTTGCCAGCAAGTTTTATTAGCTCTTTATACCTTACTAAACTTGCATACCGACTTATGATCGTTAACCTAAAGATAACATTGCGATAACATTCCTTCTCTCCCTGCCGCCTTACCTTTGCAACATCGAAATAACCCCAATGTATCACTTAAATAATAAACAAGTCATGAAGAAATTTCAGAAAATAGGAATCGAATTAGCAAAAGGTATTGCAATCGTTTTGGCAGCTTACGTATTAATGACCACAGTCAATCCTGCGTACACAGGACTCAAACACGCCATTGCAAATATATTCTTCAATTAATAAAAAGAACGAATGATGAAAGCGGATATCTCAATTGTACAAAGCAAGAAAGGAACCGAAATCATGGTTTCGGGAAATAAGATCAACAAGTATGGCATACTGGCTGCAATCCTTTTTACAGTACCCATACTGCTCTTATTCCGGTGGATACATGGAGAAGATATGGCTCATGTATCATTGCTGATATTCTGGTCGTGTGCCCTGGCAGGCTTTGGAGTAAATCTATTGCTTCATGCACTATTCTTCGGAATCTTTTCGCCCAAAGGTTTCCGGTCCATCTCTTTTGTAAAGCATAAGGGAGGCATACGTTTCTGCCACTGCAACGAACCCATCAGAATGTGGCAATATCGCACAACCTGCTTCTTACCTATTCTGTTGTTAGGCATCCTTCCGCTTTTGTACGGCATGGCAACAGGGAATTATTATTTCACATTATTCGGAACATTCTTACTTATCGGTAGCATAGACGACCTCTGCATCCTTTGGAAACTGCGTTCATTCAGCAAAGATGCATTTATCAACGACTGTTCACAGGAGTTGCGATTCCACATATGGTAAAGTCAGGATCGTGCCGGAAAATAAAGAGTAAACTCACTGAAACGGCCTTCTTCACTCTCCACCTCTACCCTGCCCTCATGTGCCAGCATCACTTGCTGCACATAGTTCAAACCTAAGCCAAAACCTGTGGCTCCCCCTTTACTGCTGCGTGCTGCCGCCGCAGAGCGTTCAAAGCGATTGAAGATACGCGACTGGTCTTTCAAGGAGATACCCAACCCGTTATCGCATACCTTAATTTTGCAAACTCCCCTTTCCGACTCACAGATAATGTCTATCTTCACCTCTTCACGAGAATACTTGATCGCATTGTCCAATAAGTTTCCCAGCACTTCACGCAGGCAGAAAGCATCCGCATAGACCGTCTCACAACGATGATAAACCGTATTGAATTCCACCCTCTTACCGGCTTTCAGAGAAATCTTCGCAACCAGATCATCAATCAACGGACGCAGGGAAACATCTTCCTTATGCAACTCCAAATGCCCTTCATCCAATTGTGTAAGCATCAATACCCTGTTCGATAAAGCCAGCAGATGCTCGCTCTCTTCCGTCATCACCAGGCGGTATTTCTCTTCTTTTTCAGGTTTACCCGCCAGTTTTCCCCCTGCCAGCACATGTGCCGCCATCAATATGGAGTTCAACGGAGACTTCATATCATGAATCATGGCGTAAGTAAAGTCTTTCTGGAACTGCTCCAGACGATGTTGCATCCGAAGCACCTTCACCTGGCCGAAGATACAATCGAGCATTACCAGGAATGTAATCCACAGGGGAAGCAAAAGATACCAGATAGAAGTCGCCACATGACGATAAGGGTTCTTCACAACTCCCTGCACGCAAAGCGTACTATCTTCTTTCAAAGGAATAAACTGAGAAGTATAATCACCATACTTCCTGGAAGCGTATCCAACCTCTGTAACCGTACTATCCGAAGAATGGAGAAACTGACGAATACCACTACGTGACTTTATGCCCAACCGGCTTAAGCGTTCCGCAAAAGCTGAATCCAGATATAGAGAAGATAAGGGCATTTCTATGCTACTTTCATTGATCTCACGTTGCATAATCAAGGCTGCACGAAGACGATAATTCTGATCAATCGTATTATAGGTATGTACCACAAACAGACGGTTTATGCTATACTCAGCCTCCTTTCCTTGTAAAAATTTCTGTTGTTCCTTGGCAAAAGGAGCTTCCTCTGGCAATTTCTGTTCTACGGACTTTTTTCCTCCTTTAGTCTGTGAAAGGAACAACGGATAACGTTCCACCACCTCATCATAGAAAGCCGCTTCAAAGCAATCATTCACCTGATAAGCAGTCTCACGGGCAGCTGTGCGATACAAATAAGCAAACCAGGCTACCATCAACAAACAACTTGCCAACAGGCTGACTATGAAGAATACCTTAAACGAATGTTGTTTACGGGCCTGGCGTTTCCACTCCTCTTCTTTAGCCATGGAAAGTGTTTGCTCCGTCATATCCAGAATCTGCCTGCTCGATGTTTCTATGGCCTCCCACTGTTGTTCGGGAATCTGCCTGCGTACCTTACCTATCGGCAACCTCATTTTCTCCGCCAGAGCATAGAAAGCAGAGCGCTGTTCCTCAATCCCCCGGCGCTGGTTGATGATATACTTCATCTGCTGTGCCCAACTGTAAATAAGGAAAGCAGTCAATAACAGAGTAGGAAGGAACAGGAAAAACACATCCTTCACAAGTGGAAGGAAAGGAGAAATGATGGTAGCTTCTATCGCTTTACCCTTACTTTCATTCAGCCATGCCTGCTCCGAGATAACCGTTTTGAAACGCCTGTAAGCGGAATATTTACTGTGATCTTCTACCGAATCAATCCATACGGTCCTATCGATATTCTTCCATTTCAGCTTCTTTTCCAATACCTTCTCCATCTCATCCAGCGGTATCTCCACATGATAAACATCTTCCAGAAAAGAGGCTACTTGCTGATATCCCAAAAATACCATTTCATCGTAAGGCATCTTTTCATCCCTGCGGATGTACGAATAGAATGGTACGGTATAATCAGGAAAAGGCAGGTTATTCACCCGGTTATCTACCGTTTCTATAAAAGCTTGCCGGAAACATTCGTTCAGTGTACGCTTCGCCTCATTTTTATAGCTGTCATAAGCATATATCATGCCTCCCAATTGTATTACCACAACGAGAAACAATCCTATAATAGAGAGGATATAGAGTGAGCGAAGCTTCATCTTGCTATTGTTTGGGGGACAAATATAACGTTTTCAGCATCCATTTCCATACAGGAAGAACATGAATCGTATATTCACTCACATTTATTTCTTCCTCTTCTTCAAGAGTCAGAATAAATAATTCACGGCAGCCTGTAGTTTGAGCAGCCTCCAAAAGACCGTCTATCTCCCGTTGACGAGTATCTTCGTCGTGCAAAGTATAAGTCACTTGAATCAACTGATTCACTTCTTCATGGTTAGTAATTACAAAATCACACTCCTTCTTACCTTTATAATAATGCAAACCTTCCTGTATTTGCAAATTCCGGCGTAAATGAAGATAAACGGCATTCTCAAGTAATTTACCATTATCTTCACTTAGAGGATTAAGCAACACGGAACGTAAACCGTTGTCAATACAATAGTATTTCTTATCTCTACTACTCTCTTTTACGACCGAAGGCTCATACTTCGTTAATGAAAAAAACAAATAGATAGATTCTGTTTGTACAATTACATCATACAGGGTATTCTTTCCGATACTAACCCCCTGTGACTTCAACTCATTATAAATACGATTGATAGAGGTCGGTTTCGTCAAATTACTCATTACTCTCTTAATGAAGTAACGGACAGGTTCCGAATTCTTTATTTCATATCTTTCCACCAAATCCTTATAGAGCATTACGAAGAAATATTCCTGCAGAATACGGTCTTTCAACATAGGAATAGCAAGACTGACTTCGGGAAAACCACCTTGATGCAGGTACACTTTAAATGCATTTACAATGCGTGCCTTATATTCAGGTACATAATAATTGGTATCCACGCCTACAAATGAGCAATACTCCCGAAATGAAAGAGGAAACTCTTCGTACTGCAATGTACGCCCCCGCAAGGAAGTGGCAAGTTCCGACGAAAGCATATTTGAATTACTGCCTGTAATAAAGATGTGTCTACACTCCTGTTCATACACCCTATGCACAAATGGTTGCCAATCTTCCGCCATTTGTATTTCATCAAAGAACATATATACATCCTTCAAGGAAATATCAGGATATAGTTCCCGATAAGCCTGCAATATTTCATCGAAATTTTCAGCATCAAACTGCAAACGCTCATCATCGAAATTCAGAAAAAGTATTTGTTCCTTCCGGATGCCTTTCTCCGAAATCAATTGATTGATTACCAATAAGAATAAAGAAGATTTGCCACAACGTCTCACACCCGGAACCGTAATAATTTTGTTACTATCTACAGGTAGCATCAATTCACGGGGATATACTTCCACGGGTAAGCCCGCCTGGAAACCTGCAATCAACTGTTTTAGTAATTCCTTCTTCTTCATAAAGATAATATATTGAAATTATTTCTTTCTTGAAAAGACAAAAATAGAAAAAACTTTCTTTTTGAAAAAGAAATAGTAGACAAATCAACGGATTTTCTTTGTTAACCTAAAGATAACATTGTAATAACATTCTTCCATGAGCCTCTGCCTTACCTTTGCAATATCGAAAAAAACAAAAATGTATAACTAAAAAAATAACACCATTATGAAAACTTTAGTATTATCAGTAGTATTTGCAGTAACTTCAATCGTAAACGCAGTAAATAACAACAGTCTGGAAGGTTTTGCCTACAACACCCGCATGGATGGAGATCGTGTAGAAACCAAAAACGTATACAAAGTGAAAGAGGATAAATATCTTCAGAATCATCTGCAATATAACTATGCGTATGATGCCGAAGGACGTGTATCCAGCAAAGAGGTATCGAAATGGAGTAAAGGCAATCAACGCTTCGAGAAACAGTATTGCCTGAACTTCTCATACGACGGTGGAGAAGTAAACGTGGAATACGCAGCATGGAACAGCAAGGACAATGCCTACACCGATGTAAAGACCAAAGCCGTTTACCAAATCAATGGAATGGGCGTAAATTACCAAAGCTACGAATGGAACAAAAAAGAAAGTAGCTGGAATCTAATGGTAGAACACTCCACACAACCGGAAGAAATCATTCTGTTTGCAGAGAAATAAATTCAGGCATCGCAAATACACAGTACCTTAATTGTGCATTTATCCTGCTTTTTTCCTAACTTTGTCATTAAATCATTTACCATTTTGACAATGAAAAAAGAAAACCATATAGCCTTACATAGCACAAGTTTCATTCATGAAATCAAGCAAATTGTAACTGAAGCCCGACAGAAAGCCTACACCGCCATTAATTCGGCAATGGTAGAAGCCTATTGGCTGATGGGCAAGCGTATCGTGGAAGAGGAACAGCAGGGAAAAGAACGAGCCGACTACGGAACACAACTGCTAAAAGAACTCTCGACAGAACTTACGCAAGAGTTCGGGAAGGGGTTCTCAGTCCCCAGTCTTTACAACTATCGACTGTTCTATCAAACCTTTCCCGAAATATTCTCTACACCGTGGAGAATATTGAGTTGGTCTCATTACAAGCGCTTATTAACAGTTCCCAATCCTGAAGCCCGTGCATGGTATCTAAAAGAAGCACAAGAGCAAATGTGGAGTTACCGCACACTCAATCGCAACATCGGTTCACAGTATTACGAACGTCTGCTACTCTCGCACGACAAGGAAAAAGTGGAAACGGAAATGAAGTCGCTCACGCTTCCGTACCAGCAGGACAAATTGGAGTTCATCAAGAATCCTACGGTAGCAGAGTTTATTGGATTGTCCCCGAACACCGACTTTACCGAATCCAAACTGGAATCGGCTATCATCAGCAACTTACAACGTTTCTTGCTTGAACTGGGAAAAGGATTCTCGTATGTAACACGCCAAAAATTAGTGCGTACCGAGAAGAAAGACTATTTCATCGACCTCGTCTTTTATAATTATTTATTAAAATGTTTCGTCCTTATCGATTTGAAAACAAATCCTATAACACATCAGGACGTGGGACAAATGGATATGTATGTGCGGATGTATGATGAACGGATACGTGGTGAAGGAGATAACCCAACCATCGGTATCGTTCTCTGTTCAGAAACAGACGAAGATATAGCCCGCTACTCAGTACTACATGACAATAATCAACTTTTTGCTTCCAAATATATGTTGTATATGCCTACGGAGGAAGAGTTACGCAGGGAGATTGAGCTACAAAAAACATTTTACCGCCTGCAACACTCGGAGAAAGGTATCGAAGAAGAATAATACTATTTGCTGAAGAATAATCTGCCGGTTATTTCTTTCCTGCCATATATACTCCCCCCATAATACAAGCAGCCCCGATCAGTGCAATAACTGTCAGATGTTCATCCAACAGGATAGCCGATCCTACCAAAGTGAACAGTGGATTGAGATAAATATAGTTGGAAGCGCGTACCGTTCCCAGATTTTTCAGTACGACATTCCAAACTGCAAAACAAATCAGGGAAGCAACCACACCCAGAAACAATAAATTCAACAGAACGGAAGGCTGAATGAGCAAAGACAGGTCAGCCTTCCAAGGTTGAAACATAAAGACGGGAAGCGTAGTCAATATGCCATAGAAAAAGATCTTGCGAGTAATAAAAATAGTATTATACCTACCCGTCATCTTCTTCATTATCAGACTATAGAACGCCCATGAAAGAGCAGCAACCAAAGTAAGACAATCGCCCAACGGAGATATTTTCAAAACAAAACTCCCATTATAAACCACCATTGCCACCCCTACCAATGCCATCAGTGAACCGCCTATTAAAGTGCGGGTAGCCTTTTCTTTCTTATAAATCATCAGTGAAAAAATAGTGGTGAGCAACGGAGCCGTACAAACAATAAACGCCACATTGGTAGCCAATGTAATGCCTAAAGCCATATTCTCCGTCAGGAAATAGACGGAACCGCCCGTGATGCCACCCAACAACAACCAAAGTTCATCTTTCCAGTTATTTGCAAACAGTTTGCGGGGAGATATAAACCAGATACCAATATAAGCAATCAGAAAACGAAGCAGAAAGATTTCTTTCGGAGAAAGTCCATTGGCTATTAAAACTTTGGTGGAGATAAAAGTTAATCCCCACACTCCTACGGTGAAGATCGCTATCAGATGATAGGTGTAATTTTTCTTCTCATTCATACGTTCCCGATAAATTGGAGGCAAAGATATACCATTTCTACTTTTTGTACAATAAAACAAGGGATTTAATAGACGCCGGAAACGTTTTTAATAAATAAGGGTGACGTTTTTTAAAAACTTTACCCACGTTTATTAACAACGTGATTAGAGTGCTTTTCAGCAATCTGGCAGAAAAATAAACAAAAAGGGATGTAATCTTCTCAGACTTCATCCCTTGAAATATCCTAAAAACACTTTTGTGTAAAATCCTATTGAATTAACTTTGCCATTTTTTGTATTACATTACTTGAATTAGTTTTAATAAGCACTTCACAAATATAAGCAATAAAAATTACTTTGTCAAGTATTTATTTATATTTTTTCTACCTTTTCCACTACTTTATCACTAAACAGGAAAAAATATATATTTTCAAATGTTCCGCTACCTGTCTGAAACGTATCCGAACCGTACTTGCTCCGTACATTCTTCGGTCAAAAGTACTTCTACACGGAGAAAGTACGGCTTTGGTACGGAGCAAGTGTATCCCTGGTATGGTACAGACAAATACTTTTTTGTTGTACTAAGCTATGAATCTGAAAATAAACCCGTAAATTTGCACCGTTTAATAAAGTATATAACTAAGTATCAACCATAAAATAACGAAAGAAAACCATTATGGAGTACAATTTCAGGGAGATTGAAAAGAAGTGGCAGAAAAGGTGGGTGGAAGAGAAAACCTACCAAGTGAAGGAAGATGAGACGAAGCAGAAGTACTATGTACTAAACATGTTCCCCTACCCCTCCGGTGCGGGCCTACACGTAGGACACCCGCTGGGATACATTGCTTCGGACATTTATGCTCGTTACAAACGACTGCAGGGCTTCAATGTACTAAATCCCATGGGATATGATGCTTACGGACTTCCCGCTGAACAATATGCTATACAAACGGGACAACATCCTGCAATTACTACGATCAACAATATTGACCGTTACCGTGAGCAGTTGGATAAGATAGGTTTCTGTTTTGACTGGAGCCGCGAAATCCGTACCTGCGAACCGGAATATTATCATTGGACTCAATGGGCATTCCAGAAGATGTTCAACAGCTATTATTGCAATGATGAAAAGCAGGCTCGCCCTATCGAAGAACTGATACAGGCCTTCGAACAAATAGGTACCAACGGCATGAATGTGGCTTGTGGCGAAGAACTCAGCTTCACTGCCGAAGAATGGAAAGCCAAGAGCGAGAAAGAGAAACAGGAAATCCTGATGAACTATCGCATCGCCTATCTGGGTGAAACGATGGTAAACTGGTGTGCCCAATTGGGTACGGTTCTGGCCAACGATGAAGTGATAGACGGTGTATCCGAACGCGGAGGTTTCCCCGTAGTTCAGAAGAAGATGCGTCAATGGTGTCTTCGCGTTTCTGCCTATTCACAACGCTTGTTGGACGGGCTGGATACCATCGACTGGACAGATTCTCTGAAAGAAACTCAAAGAAACTGGATCGGTCGTAGCGAAGGTGCCGAAGTACAGTTCAAAGTAAAAGACAGCGATCTGGAATTTACCATCTTCACCACTCGTGCAGATACGATGTTCGGTGTTACTTTCATGGTGTTGGCGCCGGAAAGCGAATTGGTAGCCCAGTTGACTACTCCTGAACAAAAGGACGAAGTTAACGCTTATCTGGAACGCACTAAGAAACGTACCGAGCGTGATCGTATTACAGACCGCAGCGTGACGGGTGTATTCTCCGGAAGTTATGCCATTAATCCTTTCACAGGTGAGGCAGTGCCTATCTGGATTAGCGACTATGTACTTGCCGGTTATGGTACAGGTGCCATCATGGCTGTACCTGCACACGATAGTCGTGACTATGCTTTCGCCAAACATTTCGGATTGGAGATCCGTCCGTTGGTAGAAGGTTGTGATGTCAGCGAAGAAAGCTTTGATGCCAAAGAAGGTATCGTTTGCAACTCTCCAATAGTTAACAAGGGAACAAGGGAACAAGGAGACAAGGCAAATTCTAATCAACTTGTCAACTCGTCAACTTGTCAACTGAATTTGAACGGACTGACCATCAAAGAAGCTATCGAAAAGACCAAGAACTACGTAAAAGAACATAATCTGGGACGCGTAAAGGTGAATTATCGTCTTCGTGACGCTATCTTCTCCCGCCAGCGCTACTGGGGCGAACCGTTCCCGGTTTACTACAAGGATGGAATGCCTTATATGATCGACGAAAGTAGTTTGCCGCTTGAATTGCCGGAAGTTGCCAAATTCCTTCCTACCGAAACCGGAGAACCACCGTTGGGACACGCTACCAAATGGGCTTGGGATACTGTAAACAAATGTGTGGTAGAGAATGAAAAGATAGATAACGTCACCGTATTCCCTCTTGAACTGAATACCATGCCGGGCTTTGCAGGTTCCAGCGCTTACTATCTGCGCTATATGGACCCGCATAACAATAAAACATTGGTTGATAAGAAAATAGATGAATATTGGAGAAGTGTCGACCTCTATGTAGGTGGTACGGAACATGCTACGGGACATTTGATTTATTCACGTTTCTGGAATAAATTCCTGCACGATGTCGGAGTATCTATCGTGGAAGAACCGTTCCAGAAGTTAGTTAATCAAGGTATGATACAGGGACGGAGTAACTTCGTTTACCGTATCAAAGATAGCAATAAGTTCGTTTCCCTGAATCTGAAGGATCAGTACGACACTACCCCACTCCATGTGGATGTAAATATTGTATCCAATGATATTCTGGATCTTGAAGCTTTCAAAGCATGGCGTCCTGAATTTGCCAACGCTGAGTTTATCTTGGAAGATGGTAAATACATCTGCGGCTGGGCTGTGGAGAAGATGAGTAAATCCATGTTCAACGTCGTTAATCCCGATATGATCGTTGAGAAATACGGTGCGGATACATTGCGTATGTACGAGATGTTCCTCGGTCCGGTAGAGCAATCCAAGCCTTGGGATACGAATGGTATCGACGGTGTATACCGCTTCATCAAGAAGTTCTGGTCACTGTTCTACGACCGTAACGGCAGTTATATAGTGACGGATGAACCTGCAACCAAGGAAGAACTGAAATCTTTGCATAAACTGATTAAGAAAGTAACGGGTGATATTGAACAGTTCTCTTACAATACTTCCGTCAGTGCTTTCATGATCTGCGTAAACGAGTTATTCAGTCTGAAATGCAGCAAGAAAGAAATATTGAATCAACTGGTTATTGCATTGGCTCCTTTCGCTCCGCACGTATGTGAAGAGTTGTGGGATACACTGGGCCATGCAGACTCAGTTTGCGATGCCAAGTGGCCTGCTTACAACGAAGAATACCTGGTGGAAGATACAATCAACTACACCATATCTTTCAATGGCAAGGCACGCTTCAATATGGAATTCCCTGCTGACGAAACATCAGAAGCCATTCAAAGCACCGTATTGGCAGATGAACGTTCATCTAAATGGATGGAAGGCAAATCAGTAGTGAAAGTGATTGTCGTCCCGAAGAAGATCGTAAACATTGTTATTAAATAAATTAGTTACGAGCTACGGGCTATAAGCTACAAGTAGAGAGAGAAAAGGTAACTTGACTCGCTCCCTTGTAGCTCGTAACTTGTAACTCGTAGTTAATATCTTGTAACTGATTAATATGCAAATCACAAAACCAACCAAAGCCGAAATGATGAGGGAGTTGCGAGACTATATCTTCATCACTGTCGGTCTTATCAGTTATGCCTTGGGATGGGCGTTGTTTCTGATTCCTTATCAGATAACGACAGGAGGAACTACGGGTATCGGTGCAATCATCTATTACGCCACGGACTTTCCTATTCAATGGTCATACTTCATCATCAATGCTGTCTTAATGACATTTGCCATTAAAATACTGGGTCCTAAATTCAGTATTAAAACCACGTTCGCCATTTTCGGGCTGACATTCTTTTTATGGTTTTTCCAAATGCTTGTGAATGGTCCCGACAATACGCCACCGCTTATACTGGGACCGGGGCAGGACTTCATGGCTTGTATGATAGGTGCCGTCATGTGCGGTGCAGGCCTTGGAATCGTATTCAATTGCAACGGAAGCACGGGAGGAACAGATATTATCGCCGCTATCATACATAAGTATAAAGACGTCACACTGGGGCGTATGGTTATGCTTTGCGATGTGATTATCATCAGTTCCTGTTACTTCGTATTCCATGACTGGAGACGCGTGATATTTGGTTTTGTAACTTTGTTTGTTATCGGTTTCGTATTAGACTATATTGTGAACAGTGCCCGCCAGTCCGTGCAATTCTTCATCTTCTCCAAAGAGTATGAAAAGATTGCCGACCGCATTACGAAGGAAACACATCGCGGTGTAACTGTTCTGGACGGTATAGGATGGTACAGTAAACACAATGTAAAAGTACTCGTTGTATTAGCTTATAAGCGCCAGTCAATTGATATTTTCCGTTTGGTGAAAGACATTGACCCGAACGCATTTATCTCTCAAAGTTCCGTTATCGGAGTCTATGGAGAAGGTTTTGACCGACTGAAAGTGAAATAAGAACCAATCAACATATGAAACATAAATTCGTATTTGCCACAAACAATGCACACAAATTGGAAGAAGTAACCGCTATTTTAGGTAACAGAATAGAACTTCTTAGTCTGAAAGACATTCATTGCCATACGGACATACCTGAAACTGCCGATACTTTGGAAGGAAACGCTTTACTGAAAGCACAGTACATTTATGAAAACTACCAGATGGATTGTTTTGCCGATGATACCGGTCTGGAAGTAGAAGCTTTGAATGGAGAACCGGGAGTTTATTCGGCACGCTATGCCGGAGACGGACATAATGCAGAAGCAAATATGCTGAAACTGCTGCATGACATGGAAGGAATAGAGAACCGGAAAGCGCAATTCCGCACTGCATTTGCACTGATTATCGACGGAAAAGAGCATTTGTTCGAAGGTGTAATCAAAGGAGAAATCATCAAAACCAGAAGAGGAAACTCAGGTTTCGGATATGATCCTATATTTGTTCCCGAAGGATATACGCAGACTTTTGCAGAGATGGGCAACGAACTGAAAAACAAAATCAGCCACCGTGCCATAGCTACAAACAAACTTTGTAAATTCCTTAATAGCATACAATAAACCCGTAAATATAGAGTTATTAGTTTGTAAGTGTGTTGCTTACAAACTAATATAACTCTGATTTTATGAGATTTCAATATATATTTCTTCTCTGCTTAATCTATCTTCTGCCTGCCTATTCGCAAAATGCGATAGGAGAGTGGCAAACTTACCTTTCTTATCATAATCCTACCCGCAGTGAAGTCATTGGAAGTAAACTCTTCATCCTTGCCAATGGTGATTTATATGCTTATGATAAAGAAGATACCAGCATACGAACTTATTCAAAATCCTTTCCGCTAAGCGATACGGAAATATCTTATATTGCTTACCAGTCAGCCTATAAATCATTAGTCATTATTTATTCCAATGCGAATATAGACCTGTTGGTAAATGAGGAGGATATCTATAACCTTCCCGATTATAAAAACAAGAATATGACACAGGATAAGACGGTCAACCACGCTTGTTTTTATAAGGAATACACGTATTTATCCACTGCATCGGGTATTCTTTGTATCAATCTGAAAAAGCGGGAAATCAGCAATTACTATCCTCTGAATAAAAACGTTCTGGCATGTAATGTATCGGATAATCATCTTTATGCCGCTACTTCCGAAGGATTGTTTGCAGGGTTATTGACAGATAATCTACTGGATATTAAGAACTGGAAGAAAGTGTCGGATGATACCTCTGAATTCCTCTCGCAATACCACGATATTCCTTTCAAAGGAGAAGTACCCGAAAACATTACTCCGAATAGTCCTGTACGGAACTATCCGTATTATATGAATTTTGCCGGAGAACGATTGCTGATTACCGGAGGAGGGCATATAGCCAACAGACTTGACAGGCCCGGAACCATTATGGCCTTTGAAAATAATACATGGAACAGTTTCCAGGAAGAAGGCATCAGTGAACAAACCAAACATCGATACGATGATATAAACTGTATTGTTCAGGATCCTAAAGACGCTACTCATCATTTTGCTGCATCGGCAGGAGAAGGGATTTACGAATTTAAAGATGGAAAGTTCATAAACTGGTATAGTATGCATAACAGTCCGTTGGAAAGTGCTGTACCTAATGAACCTTGGGCAGATAGTTATGTACGTGTGAACGGACTGATTTATGACAAAGAAAATAACCTTTGGATGGTGAGTTGCGAGACACAACATGCAGTGAGTGTATTGATGAAAAATGGTGACTGGGTGAGTCTTCATTATCCGGAAATAGTAAAGGCAAGTAATTTCGGACGAACTATCTTTGATAAAAGAGGTTGGCTGTGGGCCACTTCTTCGCGTATAGAGTCGGGAGGATTGTTCTGCCTGAATTATAACGGTACTATAGCAGATACTTCGGACGACCAACACAGGTTCATTACCCGGTTCACAAATCAGGACGGAGCCCTTTTAGAACAGCTGGCAGTTTATTGCATTGCCGAGGATAAAGAGGGAGTTATCTGGATCGGTACTAACAGAGGTCCTTTGGTACTGAACAATCCTTCCCGCTATTTCAATGATAATTTCTATTGTACACAGATTAAAGTTCCGCGCAATGATGACAGCGGGTTGGCTGATTTCTTACTGGTGAACGAAGCGATTAATGCCATTGCAATAGATGGTGCCAACAGAAAGTGGATAGGTACGGCATCCAATGGAATTTACCTGATAAGTGCGGATGGAATGGAAACGATTCATCACTTTACGGAAGAAAACAGTCCGCTGCTTTCCAATAGCATCGTATCTATTGCCATACATCCCCGTACCGGCGAAGTCTTCATCGGAACAAGCAAGGGGCTCGTTTCTTACCAAAGTGACGCTACAGAGGCTGAAAACAGCTTTAAAGAGAGCAATGTACGTGCTTATCCTAATCCGGTACGTCCGGACTACAGCGGAGTGATTACTGTTACGGGAATGGTTTACGACAGTGATGTGAAGATTGTAGATACTGCCGGACATCTTATTTACCAAGGTACTTCCCTGGGAGGACAGTTCACCTGGGACGGAAGAAATAAACAAGGTAGGAGAGTGGCCACAGGAATATATATGGTACTTGCCGCAAACAGTGAAGGAAAAGAGGGGATTGTTACAAAAATTGCATTTATAAGAGGAGAATAAGGGTGATAAAGTGATATCACCCTACCACTTTATCAAAGCCCCAGTTTTGCCGAAATCTCCAGCATCCTCTTGATAGGCTTCACTGCTTTCTCAGCAATTTCAGGATCTACTGTTATTTCCGGAGATTCGTCTTTCAAGCAATTATAAAGCTTTTCCAGCGTATTTAATCTCATGAAGCTACATTCATTGCAGGCACAGGTGCTATCGTTAGGAGGAGCCGGAATAAACGTCGTTTGCGGACATTTCTTCTGCATCTCATGAAGGATGCCCGATTCGGTAGCAACAATATACTCTTTCTCGGGATGATTCACTGCATACTTCAGCAATGCTGCGGTTGAACCTACCACATCAGCCAACTTCAAAACTACACTCTTACATTCGGGATGTGCCAAGACCACTGCATCGGGATGCTGCGCTTTTAATTCAACAATCTTTTCAACCGAGAATTGTTCGTGTACATGGCATGCGCCGTCCCATAATAACATATTGCGCCCCGTGATAGAGTTAATATAATTCCCCAGGTTTCTGTCAGGACCAAAGATTATTTTCTCATCTTTGGGGAAACTTTCCACGATCTGCTTCGCATTGGTAGAAGTTACCACAACATCCGTCACTGCTTTCACGGCAGCTGTCGTATTCACATAAGATATCACCGTATATCCGGGATGCTCTTTGACAAACTGACTGAACTTGTCCGCCGGACAACTGTCCGCCAACGAACAACCAGCTGCCATATCAGGAACCAGCACTTTCTTATTCGGACAAAGCACCTTGGCCGTTTCACCCATAAAGTGAACACCACACATCACAATGATATCCGCTTCCGTTTTGGCTGCCCATTGGGCCAATGCCAGACTATCGCCGACGTAATCGGCTATATCCTGTATTTCTCCCTTCTGGTAATAGTGCCCCAGAATAATCGCGTTCTTCTCCTTTTTAAGTTGCTTGATAGCTTCTATGAGATTATTCATAATTATATTTTTTATTTCTCTTTCTAATTTAAAAATCCTTTGATGGTGATGATAGGCTGTTAATAGTGTCGACAAGTAAATACGATTTTTCTTGTCTATGAAGTTATTAGTATGAGATAAAACTTTATCCGTACGTTATCAACGGGCAAATAAAAGGTATATCTCTTGATAATAAGCCATCTATAAAACTCTTTCAACACCTTGTTGATAAAGTGCAAAGTTAATAACTTTATGGTTATAAACCGGTGTAATAGGACTGAAAAATGTGTTTATATAACCTCGGAAAGTTTCTCTTAACTTTTTTGGAATGTTCATTCCGGTGGGTGCATATACGTTGTTTTGAATATTGCAAGAATTATTTTTGAATTTCTTTCCCTACTCTTTTGACAGCTTTTCAACGGTTATTAACAGGGATGTGAACGGAAAGAAGTATCTTTGCAACAGGAATAAAAAGATAACGTATAAGTACGTTGTTTGTTCTACACTTGTGTGGCTTGTCTGTAATGCTTGTGTTGTATAAATGAAACACAAGCGTGGTGCAAATAAAACACTTGTGTTAAACAAGTCTTTGTAAATCAATCTATTAATAAAAGCCATTTAAAGAGTATAGTTGTTATGCGTAAACTGAAAATAACAGAACTGAATCGTATTAGTATAGAGGAGTTTAAGGAAGCTGAGAAACTGCCCCTGGTGGTGGTATTGGATAATATCCGCAGTCTTCATAACATTGGTTCTGTATTTCGTACTTCGGATGCTTTCCGGGTGGAATGTATCTACCTGTGTGGCATTACAGCTACTCCGCCCCATCCTGAGATGCATAAAACAGCTTTAGGTGCTGAATTCACTGTCGACTGGAAGTATGTTGATAACTGTGTTGAAGCTGTTGATAACCTTAAAAAGGAAGGGTATACTGTTTATTCCGTAGAGCAGGCGGAAGGCAGTATCATGCTGGATGAGCTGTCTTTAGACCGTACTAAGAAGTATGCAGTAGTTATGGGCAATGAGGTGAAAGGAGTTCAGCAGGAGGTTATTGACCATTCCGATGGATGTATTGAGATACCCCAATATGGTACGAAACACTCATTGAACGTATCTGTAACTGCCGGTATCGTTATCTGGGATTTATTCAAGAAACTGAAATAACAAGGTGTTGATAAGTTGTTTAAACCCTGTTCAAACAGTGGTTATTATGTCCTTATCAATAGAGAAATGAACAATGGTTCATAGAAGTTTTCAACATAGATAAGTGTTTGAAATACATGGTTTTCTATAATGACTGTTTTTCATTACTAACAATGTTCTTAACATCATATCAACAGGAGGGTTCAAACTATGAAAAAGGTTTTATTAATTCTTTTATTCTGTATTTTCCATAGCTGGAATGGTAAAGCGCAAGCAGACTTTTATTCGTTGCAACCATTGGGCGACAGGTATATTTATGACTCTGAATATTTCGATGATCCACGCGAACTACAAGTGTATCGGAGTGGGGTAGATGCTATGTTGAAGAGTGATTCATTGTTGACTATCTATGTATTCGACGCTCAATATCCGCCTACTTTCAATTTGTTTTGTTCCACCTTTGAATTGTTGTATCCGGGTGTTCCCTGTATAATCGTTGGTATTTCGAATCCTAACAGGCAGAGTGAATTAACTCCTCCTTATACGGATGAAGAATCGGTAAAGGGGTATGATGATCCTGGAAAGGGGGATTCTTTATTGTTATCTCTGGAAAAGGAAATTATTCCTTTTATAAAGAGCAGATATAATACGGGTTCGCGGAATATACTGGTAGGACATTCGTTAGGCGGCACGTTTGTGACGTATGCTTTACTTAGCAATCCCAGTTTGTTTCAATGTATTCTGTCTGTATCTCCTAACTATATGTATAGCAAGAAGATGATGATTGATAAACTTTCAGAATTTACTAAAGAGTACAAAGGGAATAATCAACTTTATATGTATCTGGCAAGCGGAAAGAAGGATAAAATAGAAGAGTCATTTAAGCCTGCCACAGAGGAGGCAATAAAGATCTTATCCGCTTGTCCGAAGATTGTTTTGAACTATGATTCTTTGAATATAGAAAAACACAGTCATACGATCTTTGAAGGTTATTACAGAGGGTTGTTGGGATTGAAAAATTACATAAATAAGGAATAGGATATTTCTATTCTAAAGCTGTCCGCTTTCTACCAACAGAATAACCCGTTCGGTAAGCGCATCATCTCCAGTGGGATCATATTGTTTTTTCAGACTGGCACCGAACAGTGCAGCGAAAGTCTGATAGAAACCTGCTTTAAAAGGTCCCATGAAGGCTTTTACCAGTTCGTAACCCGTGGAATTGGTTTGGCGGTCCACTAATTTGATTAATAACTTTCCTTGAGAGAAAGAAAGCTTTTTCATGCGCGGAGTATATTGTTCTTTCAGGCTTTTCTCTACTGCTTTCATGTGTTTCTGACGGCTCTTCTCATCGGGTAAAGTCATCATATATTCGTAGGTTTCAATAACTGCACGGTTGATTTCTTTGGAGATAGGCAATACCTTCTTTACGTTATATACCAGTCGGTTATATTCATTCAACTGTTTCTTGTTCTTGAATTTGAGAGGTTTGAAGATATAAACGGTGGGTATCTTTATATACGGGATAGTGTCTCCTTCGTAAACGCACATAGGAACCAGGTATCCTTCGGTTTTCGTTTCCTGCGCCTGACATAGGGAAGTTCCGAACAGAAGGAAGACTACGATGATGAATATGTTCAGTCGTGCGTTCATGCCACAAAATTAAGTGTTTATCTTTATATTTGGTCCGATTGTCGATGTTTTCCTTGCCGTGTTAACTTATTTATGGTAATTTCGCGACAATTAAACTTATTTACACGAATGAAATTACTCAAGTTGGGAGTTTTTCTGAGTATGCTGCTGATGACTCCTGTACTTGAAGCTCAAAATACAAGTGTGTCCTTGTGGGAAGAGAATATAGAGCAACTCTCTATGGATGAAGAAGAAAAGAACTGGGAAGATGAACTTGAAGAGCTATCCAATCGCCTGCAGGAACCTGTTAATATCAATGTTACTACTAAACGTGAATTAGAGCAATTTCCTTTTCTTTCGGACATTCAGATTGAAAATATCTTGGCTTATGTGTATATACACGGGCAGATGCAAACCATTTATGAACTGCAATTGGTGGAAGAGATGGATAAGCATACCATCGACCTGCTTCTCCCTTTTGTTTGTGTACATCCTGTGTCCGAAAAGATAGGTTTTCCCCGGTTGAAAAGTCTGTTGAAATATGGTAAACAGGAGGTATTAACCCGGCTGGATGTGCCTTTCTATACCCGTAAAGGTTATCAGAAGAATTATCTGGGACCTGCAATGTACCACTCTCTAAGATATGGGTATCGCTACGGAGACTATCTCCAAATGGGAATTACGGCTGAAAAGGATGCAGGAGAACCTTTCTTTGCCCTGCATAATGAAAAAGGATATGATTACTATTCTATCTACCTTCTGCTTCGTAATCTGGGTAAGTTGAAAACGTTGGCATTGGGAAATTACAGATTAAGTTTCGGACAAGGGCTAGTAGTCAGCACTGATTTTCGTTTAGGGAAAACTTATTCTCTCTCAACGGTAGATAACCGTAGTGGTGGCATCCGGAAACACAGTTCAACGGATGAATATAATTATTTTAGGGGTGCTGCGGCAACAGTGGAGGTTATTCCTGCACTTCAACTATCCGGTTTTTATTCACATCGTTCTATGGATGGAGTCATAGAAGGGAATGAAATTACCTCTATTTATAAAACCGGATTGCATCGTACGGAGAAGGAAGCGGATAAAGTAAATGCTTTCACTTTACAGTTGCTGGGTGGAAATATTACCTATGAAAAGAACAATCTAAAAGTAGGAATGACAGGCATTTACTACTTTTTCAACCGTAGTTATCAACCGGAGTTAAGAACCTATGCCAAGTATAATTTGCAAGGGAATTACTTTCATAATGTGGGTGTAGATTATAAATATCGCTGGAATCGATTTACTCTGACAGGTGAAGCGGCTATGGGCAAACAAGGTTATTCACTGTTGAACCAATTGAAATATAATATATTAACCGGTTATCAACTGCTGATTGTTCATAGATATTATAGTCATGATTACTGGGCAATGTTTGCACGTTCGTTTGGTGAAAGTAGTACGCCGCAAAATGAAAATGGCTGGTATCTGGCTGCTGAAGCATCACCTTTGGCACATTGGAAATTCTTCGCTTCGCTGGATTTGTTTTCTTTTCCCTGGTGGAAATACCGCATCAGTAAACCGTCGCAAGGTGTGGATGGCATGTTTCAGTCAATCTATTCTCCTAAGCGAAATTTATCTATGTATGTTAACTATCGCTATAAGCGAAAAGAGAGAGATGTAGCGGGGACGGATGGAAAAGTTATCCTTCCTACTTATCAGCATCGCTTTCGTTACCGACTGACTTATTCACCGGATCATCTACAGTTACGAACAACGGTGGATTATAATCATTTTCATTCCCGGGGGCAGGAGGGAAGCCAGGGATATCAGTTTACACAATCCTGTTCGTATGCTTTTTCTTTTCCCATAAAGATATCTGTGCAGGGCACTTATTTCCATACGGATGATTACGATTCCCGTATTTATGCTTCCGAAAAAGGTCTGCTTTACACCTTCTATACACCTTCGTTTTATGGACAGGGATTTCGCTTTTCTGCCTGTGCCCGGTATGATGTGAACAAAGTTTTTATGTTCCTTGTTAAATTCGGACAGACTATCTACGAAGACCGTGAGAATATTGGTTCGGGTAACGACCTGATACAAGGAAACAAAAAAGCCGACTTACAAATGCAGCTTCGTATAAAGATTTAGTTAACTTTGCCGTTATAAACGCTGAAAATACTGTATCCGGTTTTTTACAGTAATTCAGTAATTTGAATCGTCAATTGTCAAATCGTAAATAAAATGACTGTAATTTATCCGTCTCCCATTTTCGGTCCTGTTCATTCCCGCCGTTTGGGAGTATCCTTAGGGATTAACTTATTGCCGGAAGATGGTAAGGTGTGTTCATTCGACTGCATTTATTGTGAATGCGGTTTCAATGCAGACCATCGTCCCAAGAAGGCATTGCCTACCCGCGAAGAGGTTCGCAATGCCCTTGAAGCCAGATTGCAGGATATGCAACGGAATGGACCTCAACCGGATGTATTGACCTTTGCCGGAAACGGTGAACCTACAGCTCATCCGCATTTCCCTGAAATCATAGAAGATACGTTGATGCTTCGTGATAAGTATTTCCCGAATGCCAAAGTCAGTGTATTGAGTAATTCCACCTTTATTCACCGTCCTGCAGTGTTTGATGCGCTGAATAAAATAGATAACAACATATTGAAACTCGATACAGTAGACGAGGATTATATTCATACTGTGGATCGTCCTACAGGGCATTATTCTGTGGGCGAAATCATAGAACATATGAAAGCCTTTCAAGGCAACTGTATTATTCAGACCATGTTCATGAAAGGCAGTTATCAGGGGAAAGACGTGGATAATACTTCGGATAAGTACGTTCTTCCGTGGCTGGAGGTTGTGAAAAAGATAAAACCCCGTCAGGTGATGATTTATACTGTTGATCGTGAAACGCCTGACCATGATTTGTGTAAGGCTACTCACGAGGAACTGGACCGCATTGCTGCTTTGATTAAAGAAGCAGGAATATCGGTAAGTGTTTCTTATTAATCGGTTTACAGGATCTATATATCCAACGTATTGGGTCTATATATCCAATGTGTCCGATCTATATATCCAGCGCGTCCCATCTATATATCCAATACGTTGGGTATATAGATCCTACAAACGGGAAATAATGGAGTGATAAGAGCATAGTAAAGCAACTGAGTAGTTTCGATTATATATGAATTTTCTAATAAAAGTATATGAATTTTCGATTATAATCGAAACTATTGGCCTTCAAGAGAAGGTATACGTCATGTACAAGCATGGAATTTATCAGAAATATTAAAGTGAATAATTTTATAATATGTATACAATGAAACCTATTGCAATTAAGGACCTTTCAGATAACTTCTTTGAAGTTATCGGTAAAGAATGGATGCTGGTGACGGCAGGTAATAAAGATCATTTCAATACGATGACTGCCAGTTGGGGCGGTATAGGCTTCCTATGGAACAAACCGGTGGTCTATGTCTTTATCCGTCCGGAACGTTACACGTTTGAGTTTATTGAGAAGAGTGAATACTTCACGCTCTCTTTTCTGGGAGAAGAGAACAGAGCTATCCATAAGATATGTGGAAGCAAATCGGGTAGGGAAGTAGACAAGGTAAAAGAGACGGGACTGAAACCGGTTATTACTGAAAAAGGAAATATTCTTTTTGAACAAGGACGTCTCAGTCTGGAATGCCGTAAGCTTTATACGGATGTAATGAAAGAAGATTGTTTCATCGATCCAAGTGTTTGTAAGCAATGGTATGGTGGCGCTCATGGCGGTTTGCATCATATTTATGTGGCAGAGATTACCGGAGCATGGATGAGAGAATAAATAATTTTTAATAATATAAAGGAGGGAATGATTTTTTCATTCCCTCCTTTATATTATTACTTTGTTTTACTCATCTAATAATTCTTTCGATCTTTCCAATGCTACATTAATGTTCGGGCAGATATTCTTCTCGCCCAACAGTTCGTAGAAGCCGGATTTTTCCAATGCTTTGTGCACTTTTTCATTCACGCCGGAAAGTACGATAGTGGTTTTTTCGCGTTGCGCCATTTGGCAAAGGCTAGTCAGGTTGTGGATACCTGTGGAATCGATGAAGGGTACTTTCCTCATACGTATAATGCGCACTTTGGGACGGTCTCCCAGTCTGGACATGATTTCCTCGAACTTAGTAGCAATACCGAAGAAGTAAGGGCCATTTATCTCATACACTTCCACGCCTTTGGGAATGGACAGGTTTTCTTCATCTTCTTTGCTGTTAGATTCTTCATTCAGATTAATCTCATCTTTGATAACAGAAATTTCAGTGGTTTCCATCACACGATGCATAAAGAGTACACAAGCTATGACAAGACCCACTTCAATAGCAATGGTTAAGTCGAAAATAACTGTCAGGAAGAAGGTAATCAGCAATACGGTGACGTCTGATTTCGGATTCTTCAGCAGTGCCTTGAATGTGCGCCAGCCACTCATATTATAGGAAACAATCACCAGCACACCTGCCAGACAAGCCATCGGAATGTATTGTGCCAGAGGCATTAGGAACAGAAGAATAAGTAATAGTACCACTGCATGTACCATACCTGCAACAGGGGTTTTACCACCATTGTTTATATTTGCCATTGTACGTGCAATGGCACCGGTGGCAGGAATACCACCAAACAAAGGTGTTATTAGGTTGGCAGCTCCTTGTGCTATCAATTCCGTATTGGAATCATGCTTATCGCCGATAACACCATCCGCTACCGTAGCGGAAAGCAGCGATTCTATGGCTCCTAATACCGCAATGGTAATGGCTACAGGAAATAAGTCCTGAATAGCCTCCCAGTTTAGTGAAGGCATTACTGCATCCGGTAGTTCCGCCTTGATACTGAAGCGGTCGCCAATGGTATCTATACAATTGATTCCGGCATAAGTTTTCATCAGATATACCGCTACCGTTACTACAATAATAGCAATCAGCGACCCCGGTATCTTCTTTGAGAATTTCGGGGTTATGGCGATAATTGCAATACTTACGATGCTGACAATTGTATTCCACCAGTTGATAGTATCGAAATGCTGGAAATAGATCATCCATTTCCCGACAAAATCTCCGGGAACCTTTTCACCACCGAAATTAAGCCCGAAGATATCGGCTATCTGTGTGGTGAAGATAGTGACGGCAATACCACTGGTAAATCCCACGATAATAGGATAGGGGATAAACTTGATTACAGCACCCAGCTTGAATATCCCTAACAGGATAAGAATGACTCCTGCCATCAGCGTGGCAACAATCAGTCCCGCTTCTCCATATTGCTGGATGATGCCATAGATAATGACGATAAAAGCTCCCGTGGGACCACCGATCTGTACTTTGCTACCTCCCAACATGGAGATAATGAATCCGGCAATGATTGCCGTGATAATACCTTTCTCGGGTGATACACCGGATGCAATACCGAACGCAATGGCAAGCGGAAGAGCAACGATACCTACTATGATACCGGCCATCAGGTCTGCCATGAATAATTCTTTCGAGTAGTTCTTCAAAGCCGTGAATAGCTTTGGTCTGAATTCGAACGCTTTCATAAATAATCTGTACTTTTTGTGAAACGAGGTGCAAAATTAGACAAAATAATGCATATATTGGTTGATTGCTTTCAAATATATTATATTTGCAGCAGCTAACTGTAATATTATGAAATCACGACTGCTTATATTCTTTCTTTTTCTTTCTATTTTTAATATATATGCTTCGGATGTGAAGTTTTATAATATTAATGCGATGTATGGAATTTCCATGCGGGAAATGGCCTCTGTTTGTAAAGATGGGAATGGTTTTATCTGGGCTTCCTCTAAAACGGGTATATTGAGAATTACGGAAAGTGATTATCGCATTTATCAGCTTCCTTATAAAACAGCCAATATCATAAATGTCAAATTGGCCTATAATAATTCATTTTTAATAGCATATACGAATAATGGGCAATTTTTTCATTATAATGAGCTGTATGACCGGTTTGATTTATTTCTGGATCTTAGAATATCTTTCAATAATACTTTTTTAAGTGTAGGTAAAGTTGTTATTGATGATGAACAGGCTCTCTGGATTCCTACGTCCGGGGGATTGTGCAAATATAAAAATGGAATATTTACCCAAATAGGTGAGGCGCCAATTCGAACACAGTGCATAACGTCTTATGATCAGACACATCTGCTTGTAGCCAGTCAAGACAGTATTAGATTATTAAATACAAATACGTTGAAACAAAAAAGTATATGTGGAATAGAAGATATGTTTCAGATAAATACTCTTTTTTATGATCATAAAAGAGAGGTTGTATGGATAGGAACTTCCACTGATGGTCTTTTCTATCTGGACATGAAAAAGAAAACGTTATTGCCATTTTCTAATTTCCCAAAGCAACCTATCGCAGTGATAACGGAAAGTTCGGATTCAACACTGTTAGTCGGAATCGACGGGCAGGGAGTATGGGAATTGGATAAGGATAAAAAAACGGTTCTGAATATTTTGAAAGAAGATATTGATAATCCTTTCTCTCTTCGTGGAGATGGGGTTTATGACATCTTTTGCGACGGTCAGCAGAGGGTGTGGGTCACTACCTATACTGGTGGGCTTTCTTTCTTCGACTGGAAATCTCCCTTAATTAATCAAATTACCCATCAGGTTAATAATCCGAATTCTTTAGGGAATGATAATGTAAACAAGATATTGGAAGATAGCAAAGGGGATATCTGGTTTGCTACAAATAATGGGATAAGCAGGTGGAGAGTCGCCACTAATGAATGGGATACTTATTATCAGAATAAACAGGAACAGGCACAGGTCTTTCTGGCTTTATGTGAAGATGACGAAGGAAATATCTGGGCAGGTTCGTTCTCATCCGGGTTTTATGTTTTAGATCGGAATACCGGAAAAGAATTGGTTCATTATCCGCGGAATACATCGGATTTGAAATCTGACGGTAAATTCATAATGAATATATATAAGGACAGTGAGGGTGATATCTGGATTGGAGGTATCCAAGATGTAATATGTTATTTAACAAAAGAAAAGCGTTTTCATACGTATGGTGCACAGCCCATGCGTACGTTTATGGAGTTTTCTCCGGGAAAAATGCTGTTGGCCTGTACTTATTCTGTGCTTTTGCTAGACAAAGAAACAGGGAAAATCACTTTCTTACCGGAATGTCTTGCACAGGATATTTTAGTAATGGGAGATGATATTTGGGTGGCTACTTCCGGAGACGGATTGCTGCACCATAACTACACGACTCGTGAAACTCATAAAATAACAGTGGAATCCGGATTGCCATCTAACTATGTGAATAGTGTCATGTATGATAATGGGTATTTATGGTTAGGAACGGAAAATGGATTGTGCCGCTATAATCCTGCCGACAGCACGGTGCATGCTTATTATTCTACTTTAGCTCTCTCCAGTGCTTCATTCAATGTGAATGCCAGCTGCAAATTACGTAATGGCGAATTGATGTGGGGTACAAATAATGGGGCGGTAATGTTTAACCCCGATAAATTATATCATACCCAGCTCAACGGGGAGATTTATTTCCAGAATATCACTATTTCCGGCAGTTCTATCAGAGAAAATCAGGATTTGTTGCGTGGAATTCCGGTGAATAAGCAAACAGATATTTCATTTAAATATGATCAGAATACTTTGACGCTTGAGGTATTGCCTATTGGCGTTTCTTCCAAAGAAATAAAATTTTCATGGAAAATGGAAGGACTTGATACAGAATGGTCACATCCTTCCAATCAGCAGATAATCACTTATACCAATATTCCTAATGGGAATTTCCGGCTTAAAGTAAGAATGTACAATAATTCACTTTCTCAGATAGTCGATGAACGTACATTGGACATACACGTTATTCCGCTTTACTGGCAGACGTGGTGGTTCCGTCTGGTGGTATTCATTATTATAATGAGCATTACATTCTTTGTGCTTAAATTCTATATAAACCGTTTGAAACAGCGTCATGCTGAAGATAAAATCCGTTTTTTCACAAATACGGCTCATGATCTTCGTACATCGATAACGTTGATAAACGCGCCTATTCAGGAATTGAATAAAGAGAAAGAATTATCAGACAAAGGGCATTATTATCTGAATCTGGCTACGGAACAGTCTGAACGTTTATCTAATGTTGCAACCCAACTCCTGGATTTTCAGAAAGTGGATATGGGAAAAGGACAACTGTTTCTGGTAATGGTTGATATTGTTAAATTGGTGTACAGGCGGAAAACAATGTTCAAGTCTACGGCGGGAAAAAAGAATGTTATATTGGAGTTTGTCTCTAACAGGGAATCTTATATGTCAGCTGTCGATGAATTGAAAATAGAGAAAGTGGTTGATAACTTGATATCTAATGCGATAAAGTATTCTCATACGAATGGTAGGGTGGAACTTACATTGGATTGTAATGAGTACTATTGGAGCTTGGAGGTGAGAGATTATGGATTGGGTATCTCGGATAATGCTCAGAAGAAGCTGTTCAAAGAGTTTTATAGGGGAGATAATAAGGTTAATTCACGCATGGTAGGTTCCGGGATAGGCCTGTTGTTGGTGAAGAATTACGTTTTGATGCATGAGGGAAAAGTCTCACTTGAAAGTAAGGAGAATGAAGGTTCTTTATTCAAAATAAACATCCCTTATAAAGAAGTGGTTGAGGTTGCACCTGCTGAACATGAAGAGCCGGGGAATATCACATCTGCTGATGGTCCGTCTGATCAATCGGAATATAAAAAGGAAGATGATAAGTCCGAAAAGAAGAAATCTATATTAATCGTAGATGATAATAAAGATTTGCGGAACTTCCTGAAGTGTTCTTTTGAAAATCAATATAACATCTTAGAGGCTGGCAATGGCAATGAAGCATGGGAATTACTTCAAAAGGAATCTCCAGAATTGATTATTTCGGATGTGATGATGCCTGATATGGATGGCTTTGAGTTATGTAAATTGATCAAATCTACTTTTGAAACTTCGCATATTCCGGTGATTCTGCTAACTTCACTTTGTGATAAAAGTGACCAGTTGGAAGGTTTAGGCTTGGGAGCAGAGGATTATATCACGAAACCTTTCGATATATCACTTTTGGAGCAACGAATAAAGTCCCTTATGCGGAACCGGGAGATCGTCAGAGAGAAAGCTTTGAAATTGATAAAGTCGGATAATGATGAGCAACAGGTTATTTTGAACAATGAGCTTAACGATCATTTTGTGAAAAAAGCAGTGGAAGTGATTCATAATAATATGCAAAATCTAGATTTTGATAAGGAAAGCTTTGCTATGGAAATGCATGTGAGCGGTTCGTTATTGTATAAAAAAATAAAAGCACTGACAGGTCAATCACCTATTGACTTTATTAAATCCATTCGTTTAAACCGAGCTTTGGAATTACTCCAATCTCATAAGTACACTATCACGGAAGTTAGCGAACTTTGTGGTTATTCCAGTATCAGTTACTTTAGTACGGTGTTTAAAAAGTACTTTGGCAAGTCTCCTACAGAGGTCTAATTTACTTCTTTTTCCTGTTTTTTATCGTTTGTAGCATAGATTATCTAATATCTAAAATTATATATCTAATATCTAAAAGTGTATTGGGTACATTTCTGTAGCTTTGTGCATCGATGTACGGAATGTATGTCGATGGAGTTATTGTTATGTTAAATTTAATCAAGTTAATCTTATGAAATGTATGTATGATGATGACGGTTAAGCCAGCTATTTATGTAAAGACTGCAAAATTAGAGATAACCGTAGCGATACATATCACTTTCGGTAATCTGTAATGAATTTCATGTGGCTTTGACATTTAAAGGGGGGCTGGTGCCAATGGCTACTATTATTAATGAAAAACATAGAACCCCATTACTTATATATTATGAAGAACAACAAGCTTTATTTTGTTTTTCTTTTCTTAAGTATTTTGTTCGCAAGTTGCAATGGCGAAGAAGTAATTGAGAAATGGCCTGAAATAGGCAACTATTATGATTCGAGTAAGCCTATTGAGTTAAAATCCATGTCACCCGACTGGGGAAGAATCAACGACTCTTTTATTATCAAAGGAAACTTTCCGGTTGACACGACCGGAAAAGTCAAAGTTTTCTTTGCCGACAAGGAAGCGGTTATAGTAAACAACAACGGAAATGAATTGTATGGGCTTATCCCCAAGCAGTTTCCCGGCTATAACGAGATAACATTGGAAGTGGATGGCAAAAGGTATACATCTGATAATGTGAAGTTTAAGTACTATCAGACTCAATCTGTGAAAACAATATTGGGAAAATTTGGTGAAAATACCTGGACATCGTCAAATGATTGTAAAATAGATGAATTCCGAATGGATGATTCTTCAGGAATTGTAGCTGTTGCAGGACAAAAGAGTGATAATTTCATTTTCTATGCAGGAGTATGGGGCGATCGTACTTATTTTGTGTCATTAGAGGATAATATGGTGATGCGTCTGACTTCTATTGGTTTTATGGGTTCTGTTGCAGTTGATAATTCAAGAGAAAAAGTGAGCATCATGCCTCGTGATGGAGGTGAGTTATACACAGCCACCCGTGGGGATGGATGGACTATAAACTCTCTTGGTCTCAAAATACCTTCTTCAAACAGTTGTGTGGGGGTATTGACTTATGCCGAGGATGACCGCTATGTGTATGCAATGTCCGATGATGGTCTTTATGAAGTGGATTTGACAGATAAAAGTTATACAAAATTAGTTACTCCATCAGATTACCCGGCTTTTAATGGAGTGAATCTCGGTCAGTGGGAACATTATCTGACTTACAGTAAATATGATAAGTGCTTTTTTGCCTCTTATCCTGAGAATAATGGCATTCTGAAGATATGGAAAGATACTTCGGGTGCATGGCAAGTGGAACGCTATGCCGGCTTCCAACCGGGATGGTTGAATACAACTTTTGGGGATCGATTGACGGATGCCGTATTGAAACAACCTTGCGGAATGGCGGTGAATAGTTACGGTGAACTCTATGTATGTTGCAAAGCGAGCCATTGCATTGTGAAAATCAAAGGAAGGCTTGTTTCTTTGGTAGCGGGAGTTCCCGATCGGTCAGGAAGACTAAACGGATTCCCTACGGATGCAATGTTTGATAATCCAGTGGATATTGCTTTGGATTCGGAGGAGAACTTCTTCATTTGTGAACGATCTTCAAATGCAATCCGGAAAATGACAATTGAATAAAAGTAGAAATCATATAAAATGAATCAAGATGAAGATTAAACATATATTACTGTTTCTCATGGCATGGGTAAGTTCTATGAATTTGGCCTATGCGCAACAGACTGTGGTAGCTTCGGGTTCGGTTATGGACGAGAAAGGCGAGCTCTTAATCGGAGTATCGATTTCTGTAAAGGAAGTTCCTTCTATGGGTGCTATTACGGATATTGACGGTCGTTTCAAGATAGGGGGTATCAAAGTTGGGCATACGTTGGTCATATCCTATGTGGGGTATGATCCTCAGGAGATAAAGATGAACAAGAGCAACGAGCGCATGCGCGTAGTGTTGAAGGAGAGTTCGAATGTAATGGATGAGGTTGTGATTACGGCATCGGGTAAGGTACAGAAGAAAATTAATGTGACAGGTGCCATTACCGGAGTTGAGGTAGCTACGCTGAAAACTCCTGCCACTTCCATAAGCAACATGTTGGGCGGACGCGTTCCGGGCATCATTTCCGTTACACGTAGTGGAGAGCCGGGTAAGGATTTCTCCGAGTTCTGGGTGCGTGGTATCAGTACCTTTGGTGCCGGACAGGGAGCTTTGGTGTTGATTGACGGTGTCGAGGGCAACTTGAATACGCTCGATCCCGAAGACATTGAGAGTTTCTCTATCTTGAAGGATGCCTCTTCTACGGCGGTTTACGGTGTACGTGGTGCCAACGGTGTGGTATTGGTAAGTACCAAGAAGGGTAAAGCCGGAAAACTGAATTTGCAGGTAAAGGCAAATGCCGGTATCTCTTATTCTCCTCGAATGCCCAAATATGTACGTGCTGCGGAATATGCGGCACTCGCCAACGAAGCTGCCGTGACACGTGGACGTATTCCTGTCTATTCCGATGTGGATGTGGATTTGTTCAGGAACCACATGGACCCTGATTTTCATCCGGATGTGGATTGGAGGGATGTTATCTTGAGAGATTATACCTGGAACCAGCAATACTTCCTGAGTGCGTCGGGAGGTGGTGAAGTAGCTCGCTATTACATCAGTGCCGGTTTTACGACAAAAGATGCCATCTTTAAACAAGATAAAGGGGTAAACAAATACAATACGAACGTAAACTACAACAAGTTCAATTTCCGTGCTAATGTGGATGTGAATGTCACTTCCACCACTACGCTTTCGCTGAATGAAGAGACTGTGATTGTTACTCAGAATTATCCGGGATATGGAAACGACAGTAAGGTATTGTGGCAGGCACAATCCAATCTGACTCCGGTGACAGTACCGTTGATGTACACCACAGGGCAGGCACCTGGATATGGCACTGATAAATCGAATATTAGTCCGTATGTATTGTTGAATATGACGGGTTATCGCAAGTTCTATTCCAATGATAATAAAATCACGATGCAGCTCAATCAGGATTTGAAGATGATAACTCCCGGACTGAGTATTGCAGGATTGGTCAACATTAATTCGATAGGTGCGAGAACCCAAGTTCGCGAAAAAATGCCGGCCATTTATTATGCTCATGGTTATAAACGTGATGGAACACTCGATTTGGAGAAAATATCTGATGCAGTGGAGCCCTATTATACAAATTGGAATGACACTGAGCGTAGAATTTATTGGGATTTCCGACTGAATTACGACCAGACATTTAATAAGGTACATAAGGTGGGTGCCTTGGTGAAGGCCGAATGGAGCGATTATGAAGCATCGAAATATAATCAATTGCTGACTGCTATCCCTAAACGTTATAATAGTTACTCAAGCCGTTTCTCTTATTCGTATGATGATACTTATATGGCCGAATTTAATATGGGTTACACCGGTTCGGAGGCTTTTGAGAAAGGTAAGAAATTTGGTTGGTTCCCTGCTGTTTCTATAGGTTGGGCTCCCACGCAATATCGCTTCTGGCGTAATAAGGACAATTTTATCAATTATTTCAAAATCAGGGCTTCGTATGGTATAGTAGGTAACGACCGCCTCACTTGGGACGACTCGGTACGTTTTCCCTATCTTACTTTGATTGGTTACACAGGTTCCGGCAGTTGGAATAACGGTTCCGGCTTGACCGAAACGCAAGTGGGTTCCAGCAACCTGCGCTGGGAAAAGGCCAAGAAAGCTGACATCGGTATTGATGCACGTTTCTTCCACGAACGTTTTGAGATGACAGTCGATTTCTTCCAGGATATACGTTCCGGTATTTATCAGCAACGCCAGAGTGTACCGGAAGAGATGGGACTTCCGTCATTGCCTTGGGCCAATGTGGGTGAAATGAAGAGCTGGGGTATGGATGGACATATCTCATATACGCAGCCTTTGGGTGACAATGACAAATACCTGATTGTACGTGCCAACTACACACAGTCCATGAACAAAATCACCAATTTCGAGGAAGACCTTAAGAAATACGATTACCAATCAGCCGTAGGATATCAAAGTGGAGTTAACCGAGGCTTGATAGCTTTGGGCTTGTTTAAAGACCAGGCAGATATAGATAATAGTCCTCGTCAGGATTTTGGCAATTACTTGCCGGGTGACATCAAGTATAAGGATGTCAATGGCGATGGCATTGTCAATTGGGATGATATTGTACCTTTGAAGTATTCTTATGTGCCTCAGATACAGTATGGATTTGCCACAGAGTTTAACTGGAAGAACTTCAATGTAAGTGTCCTGTTCGAGGGAGTAAGCCGCGTGACCTATTTTAAAGGTGGAAATATGTATCAGCCATTCTCGGGTAGTACAGCCGGTAATGTGATTACAGATTTTGCCAACCCGGCAAACCGATGGATTTCACGTGAAATCTCAGGCAACCCTGCCACCGAGAATCCGAACGCCAAGTACCCTCGTCTTTATTATGGAGGTAGCAGTAATAATAGTCAATCATCTTCTTTTTGGTTGTCTGATGGTAGTTACTTGCGTCTGAAGAATGTGCAAGTCTCTTATACACTCAAGAACCAATTCCTGAAAAAGTTTGGTCTCCAGAAAGCAGTAATTAGTGTGATTGGAGACAATTTGGCAGTTTGGTCTAAAGAGAAGATGCTGGATCCTGCACAAGCGGGAGATAATGGAACAGTCTATCCGGTCCAGCGAGTGTATACTTTACAGCTTAATCTTTCATTCTAATATAACCTGACAATTATGATAAAATTTGGAAATTATAAAAGAGAATTCGGTTTTCTCGGCAGAATAGCCGCAATAACCGTTATTTTGGTTTCAAGCATTATGTTCGGTTCGTGCGAAAAATACTTGGACATTGACCAATATGTGTACGATCAGACCACACTGGATTCCATTTTCCTTTCCCGCTCCAGAACGGAAGAGTATATCAATGGAGCGGCTGCTCTTCTTCCCGATGAATCAATACTTATGAATGGTTGGGGAGCGGCTTCTACATTGCCCAGTGGATTGGGCTCAGATGAAGCAATCGTTCCGTTCGTAACGAATGGAAATGCTATACTTTATGATGAAGTGAAAGAAACGAACTCATGGTTTAATCCGTGGCCCGAGTGCTATAAAGGAATCCGTAAGGCCAACATCGTATTGGAGAATATATCCAAAAACCAGGAGCTTACCGAGATGGAAATGCGTGATTTCAAGGGAAGGGCTTATTTTCTGCGGGCTTACTTCTATTTCTATTTGGTAAGATTGTACGGGCCTGTGGTTGTACTTCCCGACCGTCCTTTCGATACGGACGAAGATGTAGCGTCAGTTTCATTCGAGCGTTCCACTTACGATGAGTGTGTAGAGAAAATCTGTGCCGACTTTGAAGAAGCAGCTAAATTGTTGCCTGCAAGTCGTATAGATGCATTGCAGTATATACCTACCAAGGGTGCTGCTTTGGCGTTCAAAGCTCGTATGCAGCTCTATGCTGCCAGCCCCCTTTTCAATGGTAACAGTTACTATTCCGATTGGAAAGACTCAGAGGGGAGGAATTTCATTGCCCAGACGGAAGACAAGGTTAAGTGGGGAAAAGCTGCCGCCACGTTCAAGCGGATTATTGATATGAATAAGTATGCCATTCATACTGTATCCAAAATAGTGAATGAAAAGGGTACAGGCACATTGCCTCTTCCCGAGACGGTATCTGATGCCGACTTCCCTGATGGAGCCGGAGGTATAGACCCCTATAAGTCATACAAGACGCTGTTTGATGGTACTTACCAGCCTGAGTTGGTTAAAGAATACATCTATTTTTCAAAAAATAATGGAAACTATATTCTTGTGACACCTTCCAAATTGGGGGGAATATCTTCATTTAGTGTTACTTTAGATATGATTGATGAATACCGGATGGCTGACGGTAGACCGTTTAGTGAAGCTACTCAGGCGGAAAAATCATGGCAGGCAGTGGGACAAGATAAAACATTCTCGTCAGATTATCTTCTTTCCGGAAACAGAGCTCATCGTGATGATGGTCGCGAGCCGCGTTTTTATGCGGCTATTGGTTTCAATGCTTGTATCTGGCCTACAACTTCCCACCGTGACGGTTTGTCAGCAGGTACCAGAAACTATGTTACCGACTATTATTACGGAGGTAGTGCATCTGATATGAATAATAATGATAACAGAACCAGGACCGGATATACCTGCCGGAAATATGTGCATCAGGATGATTGTATCTTTTGGAATGGAGTGGTAAAAGCGAAGACTTATCCGATATTCCGCTATGCCGAAGTATTGTTGGGGTATGTAGAAGCGATGAACGAAATGGAAGGTTCGTATACGGACGAAGATGGGCAGGTGACGGTTACTCGTGATGTGGATCAAATGGTGAAATATTTCAATCAGATTCGTTATCGTGCCGGTCAACCGGGAATCACAACTGCCGATGCAGCCGACCAAAGCAGGATGCGTGAACTAATTAAGCATGAAAGGTTGATTGAGTTTGCTTTCGAAAGTCATCGTTATTGGGATTTGCGCCGTTGGAAAGATGCCTATGACGCTTACAACAAACCCATCAGAGGATTGGATGTAAGTGCTCGCGAATCACAACGCGAACAGTTCTATACAGAAAGAATCTGGAATACAGAAAAAACCATGAAACGTATGTTTTCCAACAAGATGTATCTGTGGCCGCTTGACAGAAATGTGCTGAGAAAGAACGGTAAGTTGGTACAGAACCCAGGATGGAATTAAAATGAAAACAATAAAAGCTGATAATATGAAGAGAATAGCATTTTTTTCGATAACCTTGCTGTTGGCATGTATGGCGGGTTGCGACAATAAAATACCTATGGAAGAGAATTTATGGCCCGAAACGGTTTATCTGGTTGGGGCAAAGGATAAGATTATAAATAGAGATCTGAATATAGGTTATGAAAAAGATACCATATATGCATCGGTTGCCATCAGCGGTTCGCTGCCTACCAAGGAAGATATAACTGTTACTATTGAAGAATTTCCTTCTGGTATTGAAAGTTATAACCAGAAAGAACTTGGTTCGGATGATATAAAGTATCGTACGTTGACAAATGGTATCTATAGTTTTCCGCAAGAAAATGTGGTTGTGAAAAAGGGTGAAACCTATGGCACGTATCCTGTTCACATTGACCCATCCACTTTGCATATAGATTCGCTCTACATGATGGCGTTTAAACTTAGTGGAACATCTCGTTTTGAACTGGCTAAAGAAGATACAGTGGTGCTAATCCGTCTGAATCTGATGAATGACTATTCAGGGCTTTATTATATGGACGGTGTGATTAAGCCTGCTGATAATCCGAAGGATTCCGTTATCTATAAGTCGCCTCGCACGTTGCAAGCTGTAGTCGATGGTAACACTGTACGTATGTATCATCAAAAGAATGAATGGTCGAAAGGTGCTACAGACTACAGACCCGATTATTGCTTTAATATCACCGTAAATCCGGATAATTCAGTAACCTTGAAGTCTTGGGATAAGTTTAACCTTGTCAGTGGTGGCGGTAAGTATTATCCCGAAATGGAAGTGTACGATTTGTGGTATACTTTCAAAGAGGATGGTATGTTGAAGAAAACCCGGGGATTTGTGTATAAAGAGCGTAAGAACGATGATGAAGTACGCAAGATAAACGACTGGATGGAAGAAAATAGAAAGTACGATTATTAAAAGATTCTATTTTAAGGTAAAGTTAGATTGCATTTTTTATTACCATTAGTTTAAGAAGGTGGTGCTTCGTGAGAAGCACCATTTTCTGTAAATTATATAAAATCTATATCATGAGAACCTATTTTTTCTCTTTATTATTCCTGTGTATGCAAAATGTATTTGCACAAGCACCATTAGCAGTGGAAACGGATTCTATGAGTGTAGAAAACCTTTTTCTACAGCAAATGTCGCATTTCCCTCAGGAAAAGCTTTACCTTCAGACAGACCGTGGCATTTACATGTCCGGTGAAACCCTTTGGTTCAGGGCACATTTAGTAGATGCTCTTATGTTAAAGCAAGCTAATGCCAGTCGATATGTATATGTAGAGTTGGTGAATCCGTTGGGCAACTTGGTGGAGAGAGTGAAAATAAGACCGGACTCTTTGGGGTGTTTTTACGGACATATTCCATTGGGTGAGGACCTGCCGGAAGGCAACTATTCTCTCAGAGCCTACACTTGGTTCATGCAGAATATAGGTGAAGAGTACTTTCCCCATAAACTGATTTATATATCCGATCCCGTATCTGAAGCGATATCTCCGGAAATCAGTTATTCTGCTGAAAATAACGACGTTCATGCGGAAATACATTTTCTCAGTAAACCGGACAACCGATCCGTCACTCCCACACAAGCCATTCTTTTCCCCGATGGAGACAGGGACAAAGAAGGAAAAGTCTTATCATTGGAAGGGGAAAATATCCGTTACACTTTTAAGAAGAAGGAGATTCCTGCTTCGCGCACGTTTTTGTTACAGACAGTGTATGACGGAAAAATTTCCAATCGCTATTTCAGAATCCCCGAATTGAGTAAAACCTTTGATGTGGCTTTCTTCCCCGAAGGAGGTCATGCAGCTCAATCCACCACAATCAAAATGGCATTTAAGGCCATCGATGCAGATGGTTTGTCTACAGAGGTAGAAGGTCAAGTATTTGACGAAGAAGGTCAGGTATGTGCCGATTTCAAAAGCCAGCATTTGGGTATGGGGAGTTTTCGGATGTATTATGTTCCCGGAAAAAAGTATCATGCCGTTTGTAGTGACGGAACAGGTGTTTCCAAGCGTTTTGATTTGCCCGAACCTTCTCCGGATGCTATTTCCCTGAATACACTTTGGTCTAAAGATTATTTGCGGGTAAGTCTTTCCAAATCACCCGATACCCCATTGGGCACTTCGCTGACACTGGTGGCGCATTTGCGGGGCATCGTTCTGTATGCACAACCCTGGGATGATAAACAAAATTATGTTGACTTTGAAAAAGACTTTTTTCCGGCAGGTATCGTTCATTTTCTGCTGGTTGATGAAGGGAGAAATATTCTGAGCGAACGTTTAGTGTTTTCTCTGCAAAAAAGTGCACTGGCGCAGACTGAAGTCCGGCTTGACCGTGAAAACTACTTGGCAAGAGAGAAGGTAGATATGGATATACAGATTAAAGATATAAATGGAAACCCCATGTCAGGCAACTTCGCACTTGCAGTTGTTGACAGAACAGACGTGAAGCCGGATACCGTTTCCAACATTGTTTCCACCTTATTGCTCACTTCCGATCTTAAAGGACACATTGAGTCACCATTAAGTTACCTGCAGGATAGCCGCAGTTCTTCCTATGCCCTGGATTTGCTGATGATGACACAAGGCTGGCGGAAATACAACATACCGGAGGTATTAAAAGGCAACGTAACCAGCGCATTGCCCTATAATTTGGAATTGGGCGACGAAGTTTCCGGTAAAGTAGAGGGCTTGTTTTCTGCATTGAAAGAGGGAAATATCTCTTTGCTCGCCCTTAAAGATTCACTCATCGGGACAGAACTGACGAAGCCTGACCGGAATGGGCGGTTTGTATTCGATAAACTGGAATATCCCAGTGGTACTCACTATATTGTCCAGGCGCTCAGCAAGAAAGGTTCTTCAAAAGTTTTTATCGAACTGGATCCTTACAAATCGTTTCCTGCTCCCCGAATCGGGTGTATTCCCCGCATTGAAAAGCCGCATATCGAGGAGAACTATATGGCAAAGATGGATCAGAAGTATACGATAGAAAATGGAATGAGAGTTTATAATCTGGCGGAAGTGATAGTGACAGGTAGAAGAGAGAGAGTTGTAAAAACGGAATCTCCCTTTTATTCGGTGGGAGTTTCGAAGGTGCTGACGGAAGAGGATGTAAAAAAAGGACATTTTATTTCTACATACGACCTCTTGCGACGTTTGCCGGGTATTACTATCACGAATAATGAAGTGCGTTATCGATTTGCTCCGGTCATGGTGTTGCTGGACAATGTTCCCGAAGAAAACTTTGATTTTGACCTGTTGGACGTGGATGACATCAAAGATGTTTTTTACTCCCCTGCCACTTCTGTCGGTCCTCTTTACGGGTCGGCTGCGGGAAATGGTGCCATAGTAGTCACTACGAAGAATGGGTTTGTACAGAAAAATAAAATGAACAGCAACATGCAGACTATTACGACTTTAGGTTATCAGCAAACTGTAGAATTCTACTCACCGGCGTATGACACGGAAGCAAAGAAAGAATCCGTCAAGCCAGACTTACGTTCTACGATATACTGGAATCCGAGCGTGCAGGTTGATGAATCGGGAACTGTTCAAGTCAGCTTTTATACAGCCGATTCTGCTGCCGATTATGGGGTAGTGATAGAAGGTGTTTGTACATCGGGTAATCTCATTTATTCAGGTGAAAAAGTAATATCGCGGCATAGCGATTCTTATTAATTTTTTGTTGAAGTAATTTAAATATATAGCTTATGAAAAACATTACAAACGTATTTTACGAATTTCTTATAGCTTTATGCTGTTTGATGTCTTCTTCCGCACTTTGGGCATGGGAAGATATGTCAATGCCTCGACTGCATGTTGAAGGCCGTTACCTGGTAGACCCGCATGGGAATAAAGTGAACCTGCATGGGTTTGCACAGACCTATAGTCCGTGGTTCAATGAGATGGGGCAGAAGTGGGACAATTATGATGTGGAGAAATGCTTGAAATACAATCAAGGGTTGATTGATGACATTATGGCTGCCGGTTGGAAAATGAATTTTATTCGATTACACATGGATCCGTATTGGTCAAATTCTCCGGGAATTCATGTAGAAGGAGAGAATGACATTTCAGCATTCGATTTCAATCGGTTTAAAACCTATCTTGATAGGGTATTTATTCCGATGGCGGAATATGCTGTCTCGAAAGGACTTTATGTAGTCATGCGTCCTCCCGGAGTATGTCCGGAAAAAATAGCTGTGGGAGATGAGTATAATCAGTATCTCATTAAAGTATGGACACACGTAGCCCAGCATCCGGAATTGAAGAATCATCCCAACATTATGTTTGAACTGGCCAACGAGCCGATTAATATACTTGGTCCCGATGGTACTTACGGAGCCGGTTCGCAGGGACACTTCGATAAACTGAAAGAGTATTTTCAGTCGGTGGTAGATGCGATGCGTGCACAAGGTTGCGGTAACATTCTTTGGATACCTGGCCTGGGTTATCAAGGGTTGTATAAAGGATTTGCCGTCAATCCTATCGAAGGAGATAACATCGGTTATGCGGTACATCTCTATCCGGGCTGGATGGGAAGTGATGGAGAAAATGGGGATGGTGGTTCCAGTACGGGAGGCTATGAACCTTTCCAGAAAGGATGGGATGATTCCGTAGCTCCGGTAGCATCATTCGCACCTATCATGATAACAGAAATGGATTGGGCACCGTCAAAATATAACGCTTCGTGGGGGAAGGCTCATACTGGTACATTCGGTGGTCCCGGTTTTGGAGCAAATATGAAACATATTGTAGATAATTCGGGTAATGTAAGCTGGCTTATTTTTACGGGTGCTGATTTGTTGGCAAAATTTAAGGATGTACCGCCCGCCGAAGGAGAAGCATATACTTTCCTGACCGATCCGGAAGCCTGTCCGTGGCCTACCTATCATTGGTATCAGGAGTATGCAAAGGAAAATTATCCACGTCCTGATTTTACTTATCAGTCACATAGTGATAATGGGGATGGCACATACACTAATCCTGTTATATTCGGTGACTTTCCTGATCCGGATGTAATCCGTGTGGGTGATGTCTATTATATGGTATCCACTACCATGTACATTTTCCCCGGAGCCACTATTCTGAAATCTTATGATTTGGTGAACTGGGAGTATTGCTGTAATCCGTTGGAGCGCATAGAGGCATCCGATGGTTATAATCTTGAAAATGGTCAGAACCGTTACAGCCGTGGCCAGTGGGCAACAGCTCTTCAATATCACAACGGCAAGTTCTATCTCCTGTTTACTACACTGGATGAAGGTGGATATCTATTGACCACTACCGACATTGAAGGTGAATGGGAAAAGAAGAAGCTAAATGATGGCTTTTATGATTGCGGATTGCTTTTTGATAATGATAAAATATACGTAGTTTATGGTATCAACCAGCTTCGTATAGCCGAATTGGATGAAGATTTCAATAAAATTCCCGGCAGTGATAAGGATGTGGTTAAATGGTCTTTCCGCGAAGGGCTTGAAGGGAGCCGTTTGTATAAGATAGGTGAGTATTATTACATTTACTCTACGTATGGAGGATGGCCTGCTTTTCAAACTGTTTTCCGCTCCAAGGATATCTATGGACCTTATGAGGAAAAGAAGCTGATAGACGATGACAACATTCATCAGGGAGCTTTGGTAGAAACGCAGACCGGAGAGTGGTGGACTATGCTTTTCTATGATAAAGGTGCTTATGGACGATTCCCTAACCTGCAACCCGTAAAATGGGTGGATGGCTGGCCTGAAATAGGTGAGAACGGAAAAGGAGTCACTACCTATCGTAAGCCCGATGTTGGTAGGGAATACCCCATAAAGTCATTGCCTACCAATGATAATTTCAGACATTATAAATTAGGACTGCAATGGGGATGGAATCATAATGCGGACAGATCAAAATGGTCGTTGACTGAACATGCCGGTTATTTGCGGTTGTATACGGCAAATGTTACCGACAGCCTGCATAAAGCCAAGAACACATTGACTCAGAGAATTCTGGGGTATCCTCAGGACTTGGAACATTCCTATGGTACGGTCAGGATGGAGATAGGCGAGATGCAGGAAGGCGATGTGGCAGGATTGGCAGTATTTCAGGACCCTTATGCGTTTATTGGCGTTAAAGTCATAGATGGGCAGAAGCGGTTGGTTTATACCACTGCCCCTGTAGTATCGTCGGCTGCAAAATCGGAGCAGATAGGAGAAGTGATCACTGAACAGGTAATCTATCTGCGCGCTATTGCCAATTACAACACAAGTAGGGCAAGCTTCTATTACAGCCTGGACAACAAGACCTATACAAAATTTGGGGATGACCTGAACATGAAGTATGATCTGACGGTATTCACGGGCAATAAGTTCGCTATCTTTAATTATGCAACTGCCCAGACAGGAGGCTATGTGGATGTAGACTGGTTCTCTACCGAACCGGAGTTTGATGAAGCATTCTATTTTGACGACTCTTTTGAGGGGTATAGTGAAGAATCATTGACCTTAACCGAATTGACCATCAATGGAAAAGAAGAGCTCACTTTGCTTACCGGAAGTTCTTCTACAATTACAGTGAAAGGAATATATGCCGATGGTCATACGGAAGATATTACCATGGCGGCCGATTATGAAAATCAGAATCCGGATGTCATACGTGTAACTAACGGACGTATAATGGCTTTGCAAGATGGAGAGAGTGATATAATTATCAGTTATAAAGGCCCGTTGGGTGACCGTCAGTCTTTAAAGATTCACGTCATTTCTTCTACTTTTCCGCTAACTGCAGAACTGTTTAATCCCAATATTTGGGAGACCGGTTCTTTTGATGAGAATACACATACATTGGTGACCGGACAGTATGGTTTTGGCGGCTGGTGGTACGATAACGGTATTGATTTATCGGAATATAAATACGTTGTGGCAAAAATAGGCAATGATAACTCAAACAACGGTGCTTCATTTCGTTTATTTGATGAGAATAGCTATTGGTCGGGAGCTGCTGAGTATGAAGTTAAGAACAGTAAGCAAGTGGTTGTTGATTTGAATAATATGTATAAGAGTAATTCTAAAGTGAAACTTGATCCAAGCCATATCTATGGTGTAGGTTTCTGGTCGTTCGGCGGCAGCCCTATTATTATCGATAAAGTCTATCTGACTAATTCCGATGATTACGAAGATCCTACGGGTATCGAGGATGTGACCGTGGATAAAGATCCTCTGGTAGATGTCTATACCATTACGGGAATCAAGCTTCGCACTCAGGTGCGCAGAAGTGAGGTGATCCGGGAACTGCCTGCAGGAATTTATATTGTAGGCAGAGAGAAGATTGCCATATTGAAATAATTCTTTTCTGAATTTTTATGTTGGCATCACTCTGTTTATAGTGACCGGAGTGATGCCACTATTTTATAATCGATGCGATATGAAAGAAAACTGGAAATATGTGATAATAGCTATTTTAGCAATGACTTTATCGTCCATTACAGGATATGCGCAAAATCCGATTGTGCAAACCTGTTATACTGCGGATCCGGCTCCGATGGTTTATGGAGACAGGTTTTATATATATATCGACCGGGATGAAGGGCCTGATTATTACAATATGAATGAGTGGAGAGTCTATTCTTCGGCTGACATGGTGAACTGGACTGATCATGGAGCTCAGCTTCCCTTGACTGCTTTTTCGTGGGCGAAAGCCGGAACCGCATGGGCTGCTCAGTGTATAGAACGGTATGGCAAATTCTACTGGTATGTGTGTTGCACAGATACGGAGTCGAATATAAATGCTATCGGAGTTGCTGTTTCCGATAGTCCTACCGGTCCTTTTAAGGATGCACTCGGCAAGCCGATGATTTCCGGCGGATGGGGATATATCGACCCTACCGTTTTCATTGACGACGACGGACAGGCTTATATATATTGGGGTAACCCCGGCCTTTTTTATGTGAAAGTGAATGAGGACATGATTTCTTATAGTGGGGATATAGTTGAAGTGGAACAAACGGTGGAGGGATTCGGAGGGCTTAAGGAACCGAAAGAGGGAGTGCAGTATAAAGATTTGTATGAAGAAGGACCTTGGTTTTATAAGCGTGGAGGAAAATATTATTTGCTGTATGCGGCTGGAGGGGTACCCGAACACATTTCTTATTCAATGAGTGACAGCCCGACAGGACCCTGGAAATATATGGGAAAGATTATGCCGTTGCAGGATACGAATAGTTTCACTAATCACTGTGGAGTAGTAGATTTCAAGGGAAAATCTTATTTTGCCTATCATACTGGTTGGCTTCCGGGAGGCGGTGGTTTTACCCGTTCGGTTTGTATAGAAGAATTTAAGTATAATGAAGACGGGACGATTCCTACAATTATGGCTACCAAAGAAGGTGTAGCACCGGTAGGAACATTGAATCCTTATCTGAAGACGGAAGCCGAAACAATGGCTTGGGGGCTTGGGCTGAAAACGGGCCAAGACAGCAATACAGGGGTTTATGTTACTTCCATTCGTAATGGCGGACGGTTGAAGCTTCGTGAAGTAGACTTTGGGAACATTGGTGCCGGAATATTTACGGCAAGTGTTGCGAGCGGTTCGAAAGGTGGGATGGTAGAGTTGCGTCTTGATATGCCTGATGGAGAGTTGATAGGAACTTTATCTGTGTCATACACCGGTGGCTGGACTCAATGGAAAGAAGAAAGTACAAATATCATTGGCAGTGTGACAGGTAAACATGATTTGTGGTTTGTATTTAAAGGAGACGGTGCAGAAGAGCTTTTTAATATGGATTATTGGCAATTTGCCGAAAAAGAACAAAATAAAAGTCTGGTGGCTTTAAATGCTTCCATTGACCAGTTTAAGATTGATATTCTGTCTGGGAATGTGCATACGGCAAATATTAAGGTTATGGCCATATACACTGATGGTACGGCCACAGATGTTACGGATGAAGCGGAGATTAGAGCGGTTACTCCGGGAGTCGTATCCGTCAATGGTGGTGTGGTTACGGGAGTCGCTTATGGAAAAACGGATATTGAGGTAAGCTATGGTGGTAAGTCTTCCATATTGAAGTTGATTGTCAGGGATATTGAAAAAGAATATACTGTTGATCGGCTATCTTTTGAAGCATTTGGCAAACCGGTGAACGAATTGAAATTGTTATCCCGCAGTCAGTTGAGTTATAGTTTGTTTGCCATCTATCAGGATGGCCATACGGAAGAGATAACACAGGTAGCGGATGTCGACATTCAGAATCCGGAAGTGTTGTTGGTTGAGGCAGGACAGATTATGGCATTGAAAGATGGTGAGTCGACGGTGACATTCAGTTATAAAAGCACTTTTGGGGAACGCCAGTCAGCGACTGTACATATTGTTTCTTCCACCTTTCCGTTGACTGCCCAATTATTTAATCCTAATATTTACAGTGAAGGATCTTTCGATGAGACTACGCATACGTTGGTCACCGGTCAGTATGGTTTTGGAGGCTGGTGGTATGACGATGGTGTGGATTTGTCGGAATATAAATATCTTGTGGTAAAGCTGGGGAATACCGAGTCGTGCGGTGCTTCCTTCAATATCTTCGATGAGAACAGTTATTGGTCGAAACCTGCCGCATACGTGATTGGAGGCAAAAGACAAATGGTTGTAAATCTGAATGATGCATATAAAAAGCAGGATGACGGTTCGTCTGTGAAGCTGAATCCGAGCCACATCTATGGCGTAGGCTTCTGGTCGCTCGGTGGCAGCCCTATTGTTATCGATAAAGTCTATCTGACTAATTCCGATGATTACGAAGATCCTACCGGTATCGTAGATGTAGTTGTGGATAAAGATCCTCTGGTAGATGTCTATACCATTACGGGAATCAAGCTTCGCACTCAGGTGCGCAGAAGTGAGGTGATCCGGGAACTGCCTGCAGGAATTTATATTGTAGGCAGAGAGAAGATCGCCATATTGAAGTAATATGATGATAGAATCTGATTAGTTTACATGAACAAACAATCAGCTTTTTAGAAAACATATTTATAAGGATGATATAATCCGGCCTACAGATATTTGTAGCCGTGTTTTGAAAGGGCTACACCTTTTTGTCCGGATGGCTACACCCTTTTACTCTCATGGCTACACCTTTTCATATAAAGGGTGTAGTCATTCCAAAAGGATACTTTACTCTTAAATATAAGTTATTGAAAAATATTTATTTAAAATAAAAAGTCTTTCCTTTTTATTGCTTATATTTGTCAGAGTGAGCAACCTTTAAATTTTAGTAGAAATTAATCATATACAACTATACCATGAGAAAACTTATTTTCCTTTTCCTGCTTTGCATCGCTTGTATGCTTCAGGCACAAAATGTAATTGATAATCCTAAGTTTAAATTCCGTTCGGGCAGCATCTATAATATTACCCGCATTGAACGTACTCCGGATGCAACGAGGTTGCATATCCATGTTATTTTCCGTCCGCATTGGTGGGTGATGCTGGGTAAGAGTACTTATCTGGAGGATGCGGATACCGGTAAGAAATATTATCTTACAGGGAGCGAAGGTTTTGAACTGGAGAAAGAAGTATATACGCCGGATTCGGGAACTTTGGACTTTGTGCTTCTTTTTCCACCGCTTCCTGAAACAACAAAAGAGATTCATTTCCTTGATGACGATGAAGGTGATGAGTCGCATACATTCTATATATCTTTGGAGAAGAGAGATGCCAAAGCCTCACTTTTCGATAAAGTCTCCGGCAACTGGATGGGAATGGACGACTATTATGAATGGGCTTTTGGCATATACGATTCTCTTGCTGTCATGGACAATCGTTTCTATCAGTACGAAGCAATCCGTCAGAAAGGTAAAAGTATGCTGTTGACTTTGAAAGATGACCGGGGCGATAAAGTGGAGCTGGAACTTACCCCGCAAAAGAATGGTTTGTGCCGGATAAGGAAAGATAAAGAACCTGCCCGGCTTTATTCGCGGGATACGGGAAGCATGAAGGCGATGCAGGTTGAAGAGAATGAGAGTCCGGTATTCCGTCGGGATAGTGTTTGCCTGCAAGGATACATTGCCGGCTATGATCAGAAATTAGGCTTTACCAATGGTCTGATTTATGTTTCTAATGATTTGACAAGAGAAGATTATCCGATGGTGGTAACTCTGCAACCTAATGGAAGGTTTGAATGTAAGTTTGAGATCAACTATCCTATGGTAAGTTCGGTTGTGTTCAATAATAATTGGTTGCCCTTTTATATAGAGCCGGGACAGACCGTAACCATGTATGTGGATTGGGAAGCGATAATGGCCCGTAGCCGTGCCCGTGATCATTATTATCCTTATCACAATCTCCATTACATGGGATCCACTGCATATATAGGAAGGGCATTGAAATATGTGGATAATTTATTCGTGTTCCGTTATGAGGATTTTTCGAAGATGCAGAAAGAACTGACCCCTGCACAATTTGTAGAGCGTTGTGAACCTATGTTCCGTCGTTGGTCGGAGCAGGCTGACTCGCTTGTAGCTGCCAATCGGTATGTGGGAAGGGTAGCGCGTTTGGTGAGAAATGCGGCAAAGATTTCTCAAGGTTATAAGATGTTGGATTTTGTAATGGACAGAAACTATCTGGCGCGGGAGAATAAAGACAACCAGATTTTGAAGGTTAAGGAAGATTCAACTTATTACCACTTCTTACGTCAGATGCCGCTTAACGATAGTCTTATCGTAGCGGACAGGTATTTCAGCACGTTTATCAATCGTCTTGAGTATATGGATTTTGCAAGGGCCATGGGTGACACCGCTGTTACGAAAATGGATGTGGTGACATACACATATCCTGAAAAATCTATTCTTACCTATCTGAAAAAGCATGGCGCCGAGTTTACTCCCGAACAGGAAGAGCTACGGAAACAACATGAAGAAAAGGCGGGAACAACATTGGAAAGGCCCGTTGAAGAGCTGATTGCTGAAACAAAAATCTGGAAAGAGCTTATGGAAAAGTATAAGGATTTATTTGAAGCATACAAAGCGGAACATGAAGTAGCGAATGATACTGAAGCAGAAGATAAAAAGCCTGATAATGAATTGTATGCCAACGGTTTCTTTGAAGATCAAAGAATGAAAGTCGGGCAATTGGATACAATAGTGGGATATAGGCCATTTGTTTCTCAGGTAATTCCTTTGCGTAGCCTGCCTTATAATTTGAAATCCCTTGATGAAAAGTATGCCCGCTATCTGCTGGATAAAGAAAAGGAGCTTATCATTCATCCATTTTTATTTGCCGAGGCGGAACGTTTGTATGCCAAGGCGTTTCCGCAACAAAATGATAGCACGTATGTTTTGCCTGAAGGACCTGCTACTGAAATTTTCCGTAATATCATTAAAGCCCATGCAGGTAAAGCTTTGTTTATCGATTTCTGGGCAACGTTTTGCGGTCCCTGTCGTGGAGGCATTGAACATACCGCCGGTTTGCGCCAACAGTATAAAGATCACCCGGATTTTCAGTTTATATACATAACCAGTGATCGTGAAAGTCCCGAAAAGACTTATAATGAATATGTAGAGAAGAATCTGAAGGGTGAGGCTTGCTATCGTATCCCCCAGGCAGATTACAACTATCTCCGACAGTTATTTCACTTTAATGGTATTCCTCATTATGAATGGATAGAAAAAGATGGTACCGTATTGCGAAATTCTCCGGGAACTTATAATCTGGAGGAATTTTTGAAGAAGCGTTTCGGGAATAAAGATTGATATTTTTCATTATTAAGTATTATTTTAGCTCTTGTTTATTGACCGGAAGGTTTTTCTTACGTATCATATAATAAACGAAGATATTATTATGATGGACCAGAAAAAAATACAAGAGCTTATAAGTAGGAGCCAGCAGGAGGATGCAGTAGCATTCTCTCTGCTGGTTTCTACGTTTCAGCCACTTGTATTTCGGCTTGCTTTCCGATTGCTGTGCGACGAAGATGAAGCTAAAGATATGGTACAGGAAACCTTTGTAAAGGTGTGGCTGGCGCTGGGTAAATATAATGGTGAGTGTCGCTTCTCTACCTGGCTTTATAAAATCACTTGCAATACCTGTTATGACCGTCTGCGCTCCCTGCACCATTCACCACTCGATAATGAAGCAGATTATTCCGTTTCCGCGAATATCTCGTCAGATGATAATGTAGAATTGGCAGTGGTGAACAAGCAACTGTGTGAACTAATCCTGAGATATACCGATGAGCTGTCTCCCCGGCAAAGGTTGATTTTTACATTACGGGATATTGAGGAACTGGATGTGCCGGAGGTGCAAATTATCACCGGACTTTCTGCCGGAATCATTAAAACCACCCTTTATCTGGCCCGGAAGAATATACGAAACAAAATGAATCAAATAGATGCTGGCTTATGAAACAAGATGATAAACTTTACAATGAATGGCTTGATGAGGTGAGAAATGTACAGCCTATATTGAGCAATCCGGATGAACTGACTACCGCCATTTTGCAGCAAGTGAGCAGGATCGTTCCCCAAAAGAAGAAAAGGAAAAGCCTGCTGATTGGCAGTTGGGTATCCGGGATAGCCGCAGGACTTTTGTTGTGCTTGTTGGTGAGTGAGACTCTTCTTAGTCCGGTTCCCGATGGTGTCAGAGTAGAAGAGGAATATCGTTTCCAGGAAAACAGTGCTTATTCCCTACCGGAAGGCTGGGAGAGGATGAGGCTTTCTGAAAAGAGCGATTACCTGTCCGGACAGTATGTGCAGTATAAGAAACTCAGGCAAAAGAGAGTAATGGAGCTTACAAAGAAAACTTATTAAATTATATTATTATGAGAACGTATAAATGGATGGCAGCCATTGTTTTGCTGCTCGGTATGACTTCTTGCGGTACCTATTACCGAATGGTTTCTCAGGTAAATAGTGATGGTAGCATGCACAGAGAGGTATATGCTTATGGCGACTCTGCTTTCCTTGCAGGAGACAGGACTCATAATCCGTTTTTATTCCGAATAGATTCGGGGTGGGAAGTGAGCAATTTGGACTCTGTTGTTAAATTCAACTGCTGGGGAGATGAAGACAAACTGAATGTGAAAGTTTGCCGGACTTATCCAACGGTAGGTTCCGATAGCTTCAGTACTTTGGATGGAAAGGAATACAGTCTTCCTCTGGTAGTCCCGGTTGAAAAACTTCGAAAAAGCTTCCGCTGGTTCTATACATATTATCAGTATACGGCTACTTACGGTGAATTATCCGATAAAGGTCCGGTGCCTCTTGAGAATTATATGAGTAAAGAGGAACAGCGGATATGGTTCCGGGGAGATCAGGAGGCTTTGAGCGGATTAAATGGTATTGAACAGAATAATAGGTTGGATGACATTGAAGCCAAATTCTGGAAATGGTATAACCGTAGTCAGTATGAACTGAGTTGTGAAGTAATTCTTCATTTCATTACGATAAAAGGAGATACAGCCTTTGTACATCAGTTGGCAGATCTGAAGGAACCGGTTTATGGGAAGTACTTTTCCGGAAAAGATACCGGTGATGACGGATCGCCCGAAGAGGTATGTAATTATCTGGATGAATTGAGTCAAACGAAATATTTCTCAAGTTTATATGCGGACAATAAAAAGCCAATGGATGATCTGTTTGAGGAAAAAGGGCGGATTGCAGAATTGTTTGGTTATGCTGTGCAGTTTGAGTTATCCATGCCGGGTAGGGTGGTTTCTACCAATGCAGCCATGCAAAAAGATGAGTCACTCATTTGGAAAGTAGATGCTTTTCGTCTTTTGGACAGTGATTATATGCTTGTTGCCGAATCCCGTGTAGTTAATTATTGGGCTTTTGGCATTACATTATTACTGATATTGCTTATTGGTGGATACTGTTGGAGACTATATAGAAAGCTTTCATAACTCTGTAGAATTCATATATATCATATTAATGCCGGGAGTGCTACTCACCACTTGATAGTAGCATTTCCCGTTCTTTCTTTGTCAGGCTTTTGACAACAATGTCATAAGACTTGCTTACGAGTTCTTTAATTTTCTCGTCAGGTACATCCTGATTAAAGTAAACACTGATCCAGTATTTTTTATTCATGTGCCATCCGGGCTTTATTCCTATATACGTGGTTTGTAACTCTCCTGATTCTTCCGGATTGCATTTGATACAGCAAAAGTCAAAGACTTCGATATTTACAAAGCAGAACCATTTATCCGCTACATAAAAACATAGAACATCACGACTGTATTTATCAGGAACATTCAGAAACGGCATTTTCTCACGAACACCTTTTAATGACAGGCAATATTCTCTAAATTCTTCAATATTCATTTTGATAGATTTTTAAACAGTATGCGAAGGCAAATATAGTACTTTTAGGGTAAATTCTGATTAAATACCTAATATCTAAAATCAAATATCTGTAATCTAAAAGGAGTGTTTCATCAGCAGGTTAACTTTGCGTACATATAAAAGTTAACGTAATATATCTGATGTATGAATACGATGTATAACCGACAAACTATATGGGTATTGGTCATGATAATTGTTATGGTAGCGGGATGTCGGATGTCCGATACGGAGAATCCTGTATTCCGTACCATAAGCAATCCTCTCAATTTGAATTATCGCTTCTGCCTCAATGATGTTTCCCGCAGAGATGCTGCAAATCCCTGTATTGTTCAGTTTGAGGGTGGTTACTATCTTTTTGTGTTTGGTTCGGGAGGATATTACTACTCTTCTGACTTGATAGAATGGAAATTAATTGACGATACAAATCTTCCTACAGAAAGTTTTGCTCCTACAGTTGTGGAAATGCATGGTGAATTGTATTACACTGCTTCTTATGCTGCAGATACCATTTATAAAACTGATAACCCGAAGTTTGGAGTTTGGGAAGCGGTAGCTTGCAGTTTTCCTCCGGGAATGTTGGAGCCAATGCTTTTTTATGATAAAGGAAGGTTATACTTGTATGCGGGGGCGGGTAATTCTGTTTCTTTAACGGGAGTGGAAGTCGATCCGCATACATTTCAATTGTTGGGTGAACCTTCTCCATTAATTAGAAATTGCCAACAGGGCAATGGATGGGAGACACCCGGTGATCGTCATGATTGGCTGGACGCGACTCCTTGGTTAGAAGGTATGTGGATGAACAAACGTGGTGGAAAATACTATTTACAGTATGCTTCTCCCGGTATACAGTTTAAAACTTCCAATGATGGGGTGTATGTTTCCGACACTCCGTTAGGACCTTTTGTCTTGGCAGAGCATAATCCGCTTGTTTACAGGCCGGAAGGATTTACTACCGGTGCGGGAAATGGGGGAACTTTCCAGGATAAATATGGCAATTATTGGCATGTAGGTACTGTTGCTGTCACCGCCCGGCATTATTTTGAAAGAAGGTTGTCTCTATATCCGGTTTTCTTTGATGAAGATAGTGTAATGTACGCTTATACAGAACTGGGAGATTACCCAATGATTGTCCCTGACCATAAAATAATTTCTCCTGAGGAGCTGTCTCCCGGTTGGATGCTATTGTCCTATAATAAAAGTGTCAGGTCTTCTTCCGAACTCAGAAAATATCCGGCATGTTGTGCTGTTGATGAAGATATACGAACCTGGTGGAGCGCCGAAACAGCCGATAAGGGAGAATACCTGTCGGTGGATTTGGGTGAAGAGTGTGAAGTAAACGCTGTGCAGATAAACTTTGCCGATCATGATGCCCATTTGTTCGGGCGGTCAGATAGTGTCTTTTATCAATACTATCTGGAAGAGTCTGTAGACGGGAAAAAGTGGAATATTTTGGTAGACAAGTCGGTGAATACAGAGGATGCTCCTCATGATTATATCCAACTTAAAGAAGCCGTGAAGACGCGGTATATCCGGCTTACAAATATTTATTGTCCTTCCGGTAAATTCTCTGTTTCCGGCTTACGTGTATTTGGACGGTCGGATAAACCTTCTCCGCCTCAAACGAAATTTTATCGTATTTGTCGGAATAAAGAGGACAGAAGAAGTGTCATTTTGAAATGGAAGGAAGTAGAAGGGGCAACTGGGTATGGTATTCGTTTTGGAATCCATCCGGAGAAGTTGTACAATAGCTATATGGTGTATAATGATACTGAGATTGAATTGAGGTGCTTGCAGGCCGGACAAACCTACTATTTTGCAGTTGACAGTTTCAATGAAGGAGGCATTACCCGTGGCGATATAATGAAAGAAAATGAATAAGCCTTATGTATGTATGAAGATGAAAAAGTATATCTTGTATTTTCTTTTAGGAGCTTTGGTAAGCGGGTGTGGGGAGAATAATCCTTCGCATGTTTTAGAGGATGTCATCAAGGAAAATCCTCAGTTGGGAGAGGTGCTGAAAAGGTATGAGGCTGATACGCTGAAATTGCGGGCGGTCGAGTTTCTGATAGAGAATCTTCCGTATTATTGTTCGTACGAAGGCGAGCAGGTGGAGCATTATCAGAAACAGTTCGAACTTTACGGTACCGGACTGTATACCCCCGGTGAAGTGCAGGATTCCATCCGGAAAAGGTATGGACGCATTAATCTTAGAAAATCAACGGTTAAGCCTGATTTAGAGCTTCCGGCCGATTTCCTGATAGACAATATTGAATGGGCGTTTAAAGTCTGGAGCGAACAGCCGTGGGGTAAGAATGTATCTTTCGCTGATTTTTGCGAATACATTTTGCCTTACAGGATAGAAGACGAGCCTTTAAAACCTTGGCGTGAGAAGGTATACAATGCTTTCAATCCTATATTGGACTCCGTCAGGGCACTTCCTGAGGCACAAGATCCTTTATTTGTTTCGCGGGTATTGATAGACTCCATTTCCCGGATAAAGTTTCATTTTACGGGGCAGTTCGGAGAGGGCCCGCATATCGGTCCCGATCTTGTGGATTGGCATTCCGGCAATTGCCGTGAGACAGCGGATATGCTGATTTATATTTTCAGAGCCTTAGGCATTCCCTGTGGTTGCGATTATATGCCTTTGCGCGGTGATGGAAATGTGGCTCACTTCTGGAATTTTATATTGGATAAGGACGGTGAATCGTATTATATGTATGAAACCGGTATGCTGGAATCTGTCCGTAAATACTGGGGAATAAAATCCAAGATTTATCGGCAAACATTCAGCCGGAATGAAGCTGTAGTAAGGAATATGCGGAAAGATGCGGAAGCGGTTTATCCTTCATTTCGGTTTCCTCACTTTATAGATGTGACGCGACTGTATAGCGGTAAGCGTGCCCGGATGCTGAATATACCTCGTGAGAAACTTTTTCATAAACTTCCGGAGGATGAGGTGGTGTATTTGTGCAGCCCTGCATGGATGGATTGGGAGCCTATAGCATGGGCGCATCCCGGAGAAAATGATGTTTCCTTTAATGATGTGGAAGGAGGGGTTGTACTCCAACTGTCTGTTTATAAGCACGGGCGGCTTATTCCGGTGTCAGATCCGTTTGTCCTTGATGGAAGCACCGGAGGCGTCCATTATTTTGAGGGTTCGGATGAAACGGAAGAAATAAAGCTTTTGAATAAGTATCATCAGTTTATTGAGCCTTTTGCACAACGTATGGTTGGCGGAGTTTTTGAAGGCAGTGACCGTGCGGATTTTCTTCAGAAAGATACTCTGTACGTAGTGAAGGAGGCTCCGGTGCGCTTGTATAGTGTTGTGACGTTAAGTAGTGCAAAACACTATCGATACGTACGATATGTGGGTCCCGAAAATGGCTACTGCAATGTTTCGGAAGTTGCTTTTTATGAGGATCCGGCGGACACTTGTGCTTTGCAGGGTAAGGTTATCGGTACTCCTAATGGGCAAAATGGAGATGGAAAACATGATTACCGGAATGTTTACGATGGCGACCCTTATACCTCTTTCGATTATTATCAGCCGACAGGCGGATGGGCAGGGCTTGATTTAGGGCGTCCTTGTTTAATTCGGAAAATAATATTTACTCCCCGTAACCGGGATAATTATGTGCGCGAGGGGGATACGTATGAATTGTTCTATTCTTCTAAAGGAGAGTGGATTTCTATCGGTGAACAGATACCTGCCTCCGATTCTCTGCTCTATATGGCTCCTAAAGGAGCACTGCTTTATTTAAAGAATCATACTCGTGGAAGTGATGAGCGGATTTTTGAATATGAGGAGGGGAGGCAGAGGTATTGGTGACAATTAGAAGAGTGCTATGATGTGTAAATTGTGTAAAATAGAGAGTCTTTTATTTTGTTTATTGTGTTTTGTGAGCATATTCTTTTACTCACATCACATGACGGATACTTATATTGTACCTAAATGGTGTTTCACACTTCTTGTTCTATTAGTTAGCATCTTTGTTTTGTCTATAAAGAAATTATGTAATAAGACAATTCGAATTGATATTGTTGCGTATGGTTGTATCATAGTTCTTATTACTTTTTGTCAGGCACTCTATGGAATAGGACAATGGTTTCAATGGATTCCATCTATAAGGCATTATAAAATAGTGGGTAGTTTTGATAATCCTGCGGGTTTTGCATCCTGCTTGTGTATAGGGTTTCCATTTGTGGCTCTATGTTTGAAGGTGGCGAAAGGCATATTGTTGAAAGTGCTCTTATATCTGTTAGCCTCAATTATTATTTTGGCTGTCATCCTATCTGAATCCCGAACGGGTATTATGAGCATTGTGGTTGTTGTGAGTATATATTATTGGCATTATGTACCTTTGAAGAGAAGGACTAAAACTATAGTTCTTACAGGTGTTTTTTTTCTGTTTTTAGGGGGGAGTTATTTCTTGAAGAAAGATTCTGCCGATGGCAGATTACTTATCTGGAAGTGCTCATGGGAAATGATAAAAGACTCTCCTGTCTACGGGCATGGAATAAATAGTTTTAGAACTCATTATATGGATTATCAGGCACATTATTTTGAACAACATCCGGATAGTAAGTATTCGATGTTGGCTGATAATGTACTATGTCCTTTTAATGAATATTTGGCTGTATTGGTGAATTTTGGGTTCTTGGGGTTCTTTATATTATTGGCATTCATCTTTTTTCTTCTTTTTTGCTATTATAAACAACCCGGAGATGAGAAGCGGGCAGCATTGCTTTCTCTCTTGAGTGCAGGTGTCTTCTCGTTATTCTCTTATCCTTTTACGTATCCATTCGTGTGGGTTATAGTTTGTTTTGATATTTATATACTGATAAAGAGAGTTGGACATTGGAGATTTACTCCGGTTTATAAGAAGTTGTCATGTATTGTTTTTATAGTGCTTTGTCTAAGTTTCTTATGTAAGTTATATCAGCGTATAGAGGCAGAGTATCGGTGGAATGATGTAGCTTATCTGCATGCAACGAATGAAAGTCTGGCTGTTTATAAAAGCTTAATGCCCATATTAGGCAGTAATCCTTATTTCTTATATAATTATGCTACCGTACTTCTTGATGTAGGCAGTTTGGATGAAAGTTTGGATAAAGCTTTGCAATGCCAGACTTATTGGGCTGATTATGATCTGGAATTACTTTTAGGAGATATTTATAAGCGGCGGAAAGAATATGAGATGTCAGAGAGATATTATAAGAAAGCCTCTTATATGTGCCCTTGTCGATTTATACCTTTATACCGAATGTTTGAAGTGTATAAAGAGGTGGGAGATGAGGAACGCTATCGGTCAATGGCACAGTTGATTATAGAAAAGCCTGTAAAAGTTCAGTCTTCAATAGTTAGACAGATAAAACATAAAGTGAAACGAGAAGTTAAATAAACAGCGAAGAATAGTATGGAAATAGATAAAATTACTTTAGAAAGAGAATTCTTAGATAAATTGTTATCCTTGAATTATTTGAATGAATCAGATTGGGCAGAACTGGAAAGTTTGGTAAATCTAATGCAAAATGACTTTACATGTAAAGTTCGTCAAAATTTTCCGATGCTTTCAAGGGATGACATTCATATTATACTTTTGATGCACATTGGCATGAAGAATATTGAAATAGCACGATTATTGCATATTTTACCAAGATCTTTCCGTATGAGACGTTGTCGTTTAAAAAGGAAGATGGGGGTAGATTGTGATTCACTGTCGGAGTTTATCAAGAAGCTGTTTAGATAAGAAAGGTAGCTCAAAGCGTATACAAATTTCGTATTAGAAGTTTTGTATACGCTTTGAGTTTGATTTAGTTATATGAAATGGCTATCTATGCAATTAATTTTAAAGGAAAGAATGAGGCTTAATATATTCGGCATGATAGACCGCAACAATCGTTATGACGGTTTTAGTACGACTGAAAACATCACTGTCGATAAAGTCGTAGACTTTCTTGATCGCCTTTCTTTCCGGATAAAGAAGAACACTTTTGTTGTCTTGGACAACGCTCGGGTACACAGATGCAAGCTTATGGCAGAGCTCAGAGCAATCTGGGACGAAGATTGTTTCTTTTCTTCCTGCTTCCATACTCGCCACATCTGAACATAGCAGGAACCCTTTGGCGCATACTCAAAGGTAAATGGCTCAAGTCTACAGACTATATGTACACGGATTCCCTGCTTTATGCCACTGGCAGAGCCTTGGCCGCGGTTGGTTCTGAACTCTATATTAATTTTGCCTATGTGGCTTAGTATAATTTTATTTTTATGACTTACTTAATTCTTAAGATTCTTATATTATGAAATATGTGACATTACTAATTACGTTATGTGTAATTGCTGTAAATATTATTTATGGTATAAATATATCTAGAAGTCTATACAAAGAAAAAAAGTATATGAGATTATCTTTCTATTCTATATCAGTTGTTTTACTTATTGTCATCTTAATAATGCAGTGCTGTCTTTTGTTAAACTCATAGTAAGATTATGGATGTTAATTTTTCTTCATCCATATTCTTTTCAATTTATTGTAATATGTCCTATTTGAGATTAATCATAATACTATCGTTGAGCATATTTTTATTTTCTTGTAATAATGGTACTGCTCAAAAAAAATTAAATTTGATTTTAGACAATAAACAAATAGATTCTTCTCTGTTTTTTGTACTTGCACGTAGGAGAAGATAAAAATGCCCCATGCAAAGAATATCCTGATTTTATAAAAAAGAATTTCTCTTATTATGAGATGAATTTAATAGAATTTGATTTCTTTAATAAGGTTTTTAAATACTTCTAATTCTTTGTGTATGATCATTGATCGAGATAGTGTTATTTCCATGTTTCCTTATAATGAGCTCTCTAAGTTTGTACGTGATTTTAAGTCAAAGAGTACTTTTTCAACTGAAAGTATAAGTCGTGATTGCAAAAGTTTTGATTTGAAATACATAAATGTATTATTTCGATCTTATTGTAAATTAAGGAGAAAAGATGAAATATTTATGTCAGATATAACAAATATAATTAATGAAAAACCAACGTTTTATGCAAAATATTTATTGGCTCAATTGTACAAACAGATTGATGTAAATAAAACAAAGCTATTATATGATACTCTTGAAGAAAATGCATCATTGCATATTTTACCAAGATCTTTCCGTATGAGATGTTGTCGCTTAAAAAGGAAGATGGGGGTAGATTGTGATTTACTGCCGGAGTTTATCAAGAAGCTGTTTAGATAAGAAAGATAGCTCAAAGCGTATACAAATTTGATATTGAAAAATTTGTATACGCTTTGAATTTGATTTTTTATACAAAACTCTTTCCTTTATGTAAATTTTAAAATGAAAGAATATTATGTGATATTAAAACTTTGAGTAGGATGAATCAAAAGGCAGCGATTCAAGAAAGAACAATAGTTTCTATACCTACATTCTATTGTGTTTATTATGCCTTTTTAAAATTATTAAGTTTATTGTTATGGTTTGTAAAACAATGAGAATGGTGTCCTCTATAGGCATGTTAGTATTATCTGTTATTTTTACGTTATCGAGCTGTAATTCGGAAAATGACAAAGTTGTTGAAGAGGAAGGTAATGATCAGATAATTGATCGCGTAATTGAATCAAATGAGTATATGGAGTTTAGAGTGAGTTGCATGGCTCTCGCAGAAAAGCTCAAATCGTATACTTCGACATTGAGTTTGGAGGAATTTGACGAACTTATGAGTAATCTGAATAATGATGATTATATGGCTGAGCTGGTTGGTAAAATAGATGTTAAAAACGAACTTTTAATGGTGGAAAGTACTAAAGAAACTCTATTGAATTATGCTGATTTTCAACAATTGGATGCTTCTGAACGGATGAATCTTTTTGTGAGGTCTTCTGATAATGCTCTGAATATGATGGTGAAAACCCGTAGTGAAGGCGGTGCAGCTGATGAATGTGAACGTAGGCGTAATGAAGATTATTCTTATGCTTCTTCAATTTATGTATCGGCAATGCTTGCTTGCTTGCTCTTGTGCGACGGGCGGAATTGGTGTATGTCTTTGTGCGGTTGCTGCTTCTGCTGCTTATGAATATGCTATAACTTTAGCAGATCGTAGTTTCGCTGATTGTCTAAAGAATGCAAAATAGTATTGGCTATGAAAATACTTTACTGTATTATTATAGGAACTGCCAGTGTATATGTATTGTTTATGTTGATTAATAAATTTTATTTTAATTATTCCATGAACTACCTATATCCTTCTATTATATATATATTGATGTGGCTTTCTATTTTTCTTTATACTATTGGTAAATTTTTTAAGAATAAAGAAAGGGGTGTTAGGGCTTATATACCAAGTTTCATTGTTTTCGTAGCATTACTATTGAGCGTTCTTGAGATGGTTAGAAATCTATAGTTTGTATAAATTCACATATGGAGTTAGAATAATTTAGTAGGATGGGGATCCCATCCTACTATTTAATAAAATGAAGGTACTAAGAATGTGTGGATTTATAAAATTTTCTACTTGTAATTTAATAAAAGATGTGTCACTTTTTGGCACTTTATTCAATATTGGTCCTTCTAATGCAAAATTTGTATACGCTTTGAGTTTGGTTTAGTTATATGAAATGTTTATCTATACAGTTAATTTTGAATGAAAGAATACTATGTGAAATTGGTTTTTTAGTAGAATGAACTTAAGGCAATGGTTCAAGAAAGGATAGCAAATCTTTTACCTACGTATATGGTAATTGAAGTATTGCGACTTTTGTATTGCTTTTTATATTATTTGAAATGATAGTTTAAAACAACCATAAATTTTATCGTTATGAAGTACTTGTTGGGTTTATTAATAGTAGTCTGTGTGGGTTGGCAAAGCTGTGCCAATGATGATACTATCATTGAGGACTGCCCTTCTCAGAAGTGTGGAATGACTCCTGAGGAGGTGGAAGTGAGGGTTGAAGAGATTCGAAAAAAATACCCTGATATTAAGAATTGGTATTATGAAGTCAAAGACTATGATTCGATATCAAAAAAAGATCTTGATTTATTAGAAGAAAAAATCAAGAAATTGTCTGAATGGGTAGATGAAGATGAAGTTAAGGATCAGTAAATGATAAAAGAGTGATTCTACTAAAATAACAACTAAATGATCAATAATATGAAGTATTCATTTGTTTTGAAATACATTATAGGAGGTGCAGTAGTTGCTTTTCTATTGCAGTATCTTTTCAATGAAAAAGATATAACATTTTGGATGATCGTATGTCTTACGATAGCTGTTATGGTTGCTATTCATATGTTAGTTCGTGTTTTTTTTCTATTATCAAAGAAAAATAGGTAAAACAAACATTAGCTGTGAGTTTCCATTTCATAGAAGGAAATATATAGCACTTTGAACAGTATAGAATTAAAAAAAGGAGCGAAAGGCTTGAAGTTTTAAATGTGTCTGCAATATGTAATAAATCAATGATAAAAGAAATTATTAAATATGCGTTAGGGCTTTTAATAGCACTAATATTGGGGTATATAATACGGATATACATGTGTCAATGGTTTGGAATTGAAGAACCTACAATTATTCACTCTCTTTTTACCGGTGCATCGGGATTTTGTGTGGGTGTATGGGTGGTTATGATTAAAAATTATCAAATAAAAAAAAGTGATAGAGCTTTGTATAATAAGTGATTATGATAGGCTTTGAAATAAGTATAAATGGTCGGGAACCTATAGTTGCCGCTTCTGATTATTTTGTATTTGCGGATTTGGCATTCGGATGTTCTTCCGGCAGAATCAAAATAAAAGGAAGTGATGTTCTGCATTATCTCACTTGGCTCACAGAGAAGTTGGAAGAAGGTGACAGAGTCTTGATAAAAATGGTCGATACGGATAAGGTATCGCCTGTCTTGACAATTAAAGATTGTGATCGCAATGAGATGAAAAGGAGATATGAGCAATTAAAAATGGAATTAAAAGGAAGGGGACTTATATAGCATGAAAGGAATTATTGTAAAATGGAGGGATACTGTTTGGAAAGCGGGTATTCCAAATGGTGAAGTTAGTCTTATGATAATGCAACATGGATATGATGGAGGCTATTGGAATATCGGAGGTTTGAAAATGCCCGAAGAAATACATGTTACATGGAATGGAGGAGAGTTTAAAATAGGGGATGAAATAGAAGTGGAATTTGCGGAATTGAATGAAATTACCTCTACTGTTACAGAAGGAAGTCATGAAAGCCTCCTGAAGAAAGCATGTTTGTTGAGTGATGATAACGACGACGTTTGGAATCGTAAACTTGATACCTATTATCGGTTAAAGAAGAAATTGGAGGAAGAAGGGATTATTGAAAGAGAGTAGTTTTTTACTGAATCGTTGATAATAATATTAAAATGGATAAGAAAATAGTACTATTAATAATCTTGTTTCTCGTAGGAGGAAGAACCTTCTCTCAAGTACATTACAGTATTGAGGGAAGTACAGATCACGAATATGAAGGCCGAAAAGTTGCTTTGGTTATGTTGGAAGAGGATAATCGGCAGGCTGATAGTACGAATGTTGTGAATGGAAAATTCGTTTTTAAAGGAGAGCTGTTGCAGTCTTGCTGGGCGGCTGTATGCATTGATGGTATGGGTGGGATTTTCACCGTACTTGAGAATGGAAATATTCGTATTTGTACAGATGGTAAGGAGGGTTGGTGCGAAGGTACTCCGATTAATGATGTATTTCAAAAGAGTTGGAGAGAGTATCAGGTGCTGAATCAAGCTGGTATAGATGCTTTTAAGAAATTGGACAGTCTGAATGTTGAAACTGAAAGGAAAAAAGAATTATATGCAATTACCCGTGAAAAGGTGATAAAACAAACAAAGGAATTTATAAAAAGAACTGTTTATGAGAATCTTGATAATATAATTCCCGCATTTTGGATTCGTCTTTTTCAGGAACAGATTACCGGTGACGAATTAAATGCTATGCTTGCCGGTGCCTCTCCCGTGTTGAAAAGCAATCGGTTTATAACAAAATTGCTTAGTGTGCAAGAAGGTAGTAGTTTTGTTGATTCTAAAGTAGAATTACCGGACGGCACAAAAGTATATTTGTCGGATTATATAGGGAATGGGCATTATGTGCTAGTGAATATCTGGGCTTCGTGGTGTGGGGCTTGCATTGCAGAGTTACCGGAAATCAGAAATGCGGGCGAGAAATATGCTTCCAAAAATCTGAAGTTATTATCTATCTCAATAGATCGTGATAGGAAAGACTGGGAAAAAGCACTTAAGCGGTTAGGGCTCCCTTGGACACAAGTGCTGGCGGATTATTCGTTTGTGAATTCGTATGGAATAAATAAAATACCGGTATTGATGTTGATATCACCCGACGGAGTAATTCTTAAAAGAAACTTTGGTATAGAGGATTTGAATCGCCTTTTCCAGAACTGAAAAGCGTAAGGTGGATATGTATTCTATAAATGAAATAACTGATTACTTGTTCGCTAATGGTCATATAATGTAAATGTAGATAATATGAGACATTTGATTGTTTTATTCAGTGAAATCTTATTAGTATCTTTAAACTTTTATATTATTCTAAAGAATCCTTTGGAAAAAGAGTATAGGACACCTGTAACGCTACTTATTTGGGTATTTGTTATGATAATAGTGGACTGCTTTTTGAAGAAGAAAAGATATTATAAGGAAATGCGATACATTATAAGTCAATTATTGTATACGATAATTTATTCAATGCAACCATAATCAGATGATGAAGTTGAAAGTGAATATGTTAAAACTGACCAAATACAGTTCCTTTTAGTTTTTTTACATACAGGTAAAGTGCATTCTGATTTGGATAAGATAAATGAATTAAAGAAGTTAACTGAAGATTCAAATTCTGTGATATTTTATTATGAATCGCTGCATTAATTGGCATTGATATAATAAACCGATGATGAAAAATCATAAATCAGTGCTGATGAAAGTTCCAAATTCTCGATTACTAAATAAGCTTCAGCTTTTTTCTTACAGGGAAAGATATTTCTCTATTTCCTAATCCTACACCTTGAGAAAGTATTTTAAACTATAATATATTGATATTCAGACTATAAATGTGCTTTTGTATATCTTGCACAATTCCTTGTAAACATCTTTTTTATCTGTTTTTGGGTGTAGGATGGAACTTTTCTATACTTTCCTACATCACTTCCTACACTGTTTATCTATTTGATAATCAGATGAAAATGATGGCTGGTGTAGGATGTAGGAAAGTTATCTCTTCAGCCTTGTCCACAATGTGGTCAGGATGAAAATCTTCCGGTTCAGTGCGTGAGCAAAATCTTCAGGATCTCGATTACAAGTAATTTAGTAATTTTGTATACGCTCTTAATTAGTTTTTCTCATATAAAAGCACTATCTATGCAATAAATATAATGAACTATTTAAAAATGATATTATGAGAAACAAAACTATTTTTAGAGTAGCGGTGTGTATAATCATATTGTTGACTTTTATTCTGCCGGTGTCTGCGCAGCAACCTGATAAGACGAATGAGTACGAAGTATCTTTGAAAAAGTTGATGGAAGTTACCGGCGCGTCGGCTTCTATTGATGAGGTTCTATCGTATACTTTATCTGTGGCAAAGATGAATGCATCTGAAGAAGATGCTGATTATTGGGATACATTTACTAAGTCATGGAGGGAGAAGATAGAGAAGATGGTATTGGAAATATATCTGCCTGTCTACAAGAAGCATTTAGCATTGGATGATCTGAAAGGAGTTATTTCATTTTTTGAATCTCCTTTGGGCGAGCGGTATAAAGAGTCGGCAATGGGGATTATGCGCGAAGCCATGCCGCTGTTGGTTAGTAGGTTACAGATGGATATGGGAAAGGAATTGCGTCCGAAAATTGACAGGAGTACGGAGGTAGTGGATCAAACAAGAAATCGGGATCAGGAAATATATGATGCAGCCTATGCGCTTCCTAAAGATAGCATTGAGGTTGCTGACAGGCCCTATAACAGAGCAACAGGAACAAAACCTTTATTATATTCCATTGAAAGAAGAGCAAAAGATACGAAAGTAACGTTTCTTCAACCTATTTACTTTGATTGGCAATGGTTGTATTACAGTCCCGGTTTTGTGATAATAGACAGAAAAACGGGTGATGAATACCATGTGAGAGGATATGACGGAGGAGCTCCCCAAGATCGATTATTGACTGTGGAAGGTTTTAACTCCAAATATATCTATGTCAGTCTGCTCTTCCCTAAACTGAAAAAGAGTGTAGAGGTAATTGATATTCTTGAGTTGCCGCATGAAAAAGACAAATTGCCTTCTAATGATGATGGGGTTTTCAAGACATATTGTGATGTGAAAGTAAAGGATTACTTGTTTTCTTCCAAGAAGAATACCAAGAACGTATATTATTAGAAACTGTTTTCTTTATTAGTACTTTCCGGAACCTTTTTGAGCTTTTTATCTATTTTCAATAATAAAATATCTGAAATTGAAAATCATGGAGGGCAGGGCGCTCTTATATTTGTACAAAATATAAGTGTGAACCTATGAATGGTAATTTAGTAATTATACGGTTAGGTATTGCATTTCTCAGTATGCTGATGTTTACGATGTGCAATACGGGTGACAATGTACATTCTTATGAAGCTGAAACGGCTGAGAGAGCGAGTGGCGTATCAGAGAATATAGATAAAGAAGCATCTGGTGGAACAACTGTTGAACTGATGAACAAGGGACAGTTCGTCTGTTTCAGAAATCTTCCGACTGCTGATAAGATAGCCATTCGCTATGCCACTGAGAATGTAGGTGTTTTTAGTCTATCGGTTGATAGTCAACCTGGATTGAAGGTGAATATCCACTCTTCGGGTAGTTTTGAAGGTAGCTTTCTGTATGCTGTTGTTGACGTCAATATTCCTAGAAATGGTTCTGTAACTTTGTCTGTGGAAGAGGGAGATGTAGCACTCTGCATAGATAAGATACTTGTCGGCAAAGGTGATCTTGGATTGCCTCCTGATATTTGGAACTTGCCGAAACTTGAAGTTGCCAAAGGACCTTTTGTTGCCGACTGGGATAGTCTGAGCAATTACTACTCCGCTCCGGACTGGTGGCGTGAAGCAAAGTTTGGTGCATGGTCCCATTGGGATCCGCAGTCCATGCCCGAATATGGTGACTGGTATGCAAGGAATATGTACATTGAAGGTCATTGGCAATACAATTATCATGTGGAGCATTTTGGACATCCTTCTGAATACGGCTATAAGGATATATGCAACGACTGGGTGATAGATAAGTGGAATCCGGAAGAATTGATGAAGTTGTACATGGATATGGGTGCTCGCTACTTTATGGCGATGGGAGGGCATCATGATAATTTTGATTGCTATGATTCCAAATATCAGCCATGGAATTCCGTTCGTGTAGGTCCCAAGATGGATATTATAGGTATATGGGAAAAAGTAGCCCGTAGTCATAAGATGCGCTTCGGCATTGGTTTTCATAGTTCACCTCCACGCACGTGGGGGCAGTTTATGACGGTTCGTTATACAGCGGATCGTGATGGAGATAAGGCAGGTGTCCCCTATGATGCGATGCAAACAATTTTAGACGGTAAAGGTAAGTGGTGGGAAGGCATGGATCCTGCCGATCTCTACGGTCCAGAACATGATGTCATGGATCCTTTACTCTCACCCTTTGCCAATCAATTTATGTGGCGTGTGGATGATGCTATTACAAAATACCATCCTGATATGATCTACTTTGATGAATCTGCAGGCGATTCATATCTTGATCTTGGTGTGAATATGGGGTTGGGGTTTCTCGCTCCTCCTTTGATAGCCAATTATTACAATAAGTCGATGACATGGAACAATGGAAAACTGGATGTAGTTTTCAATGCCAAGGGGGTGGGCGGACGTTACAACAGCTTCCCCAATAATCCTGCTCTGATACCGATAGTGGAGCGGGCTATGGTAAAAAGCACTGAATTTTACATTGAATCGGAAATTATGGCCTATCCGTTTCAGACGGAGAGAAGCCTTTCCGATTGGCACTATAAAAAAGGAGCACCCTATGCACAAGCAGATGAGGTGATATGGGGATTGATGGAAAATGTTTCCCGTAATGGGTCTTTACTGCTTAATATCCCGCAACATGGAAGAGGGGATGTGGATGAGGAGGCTGTCCGCATTTGCCATGATATAGGTGCTTGGCTTAAAATTAATGGTGAAGCGGTCTATGGTTCCCGTCCTTTTGAAGTATGGGGAGACCATCAGGTGCTTTTTACGCGTAATGGAGGATACGTATATGCCACTCTGCTGAATTGGAATGACAGCGCGATTACTTTAAAGGCTTTGCATTCCGGGGGAACAACTGTAGGAGATGTGACTGAAGTTGTGATGCTTGGGTCTGATATTCCGTTTACGTTTACTCAGAATGCGGATGGCTTGATGGTTAAGCCTTCCGGAGAAGTACTACCGTTGGCAGGTATAGAGAATGCATCGCTTTCCTCCCGGTATCGTGTTTTGCGTATATCACATACTAAAGGATGGATGAATGATGATGATCCGGGTGTTACGGCTACAGGCTGGAAACGTTACTGCAATTTGAATTCTGGTGATTACAATAATGATCTGACTGTCAGCGAACGTGTCGGTGATGTTTGGTCGTGTAGCTTTGAAGGAAAGGGCTTTGATATTATTGCTCCGAAAGAACAGGGGGCTGGTAGCATGGAAATACTTATTGATGGCAATAGCCATTCGATTGTTGATCTTTCTACAGTAGGTGAACGTTTACCTCAACAAGTAGTTTGTCAAGTGGCAAACCTTGCACCGGGCAAACATACTCTTTCCATTATTAACCGGAAGGGGAAAGTGGCTGTTGATGCATTATGTTTCAGGTGAATAAGTCGATATAGTCCTATTCTATAACGTTTTTATGTTGATCAATATCCTTATATTTGTATCATTTTGTTGGTGGATATTTTATTATTGGAAGTATGAAGGAATTGTTTGCTTTGATCTTATTGTGTATATGTACAACTTGGGAAGTATATGCTCATGTGGGGGGATCTGAATCTGCTGCCGGAAAAGTAATGCCATTGTCGGGTGCGGAAGTGGAATTGCTTCCTTCATGGATAAAGCAACGGGAAGTTTTGAATACCGGATATTTGAAGTCTCTGGATCCCGAAAGGTTATTGCATAACTTCAGGGTGAATGCCGGGCTTCTTTCCGAAGCACAGCCCTTGGAAGGTTGGGAAGCTCCTTGGATAGGTCTGAGAGGACATTTCACCGGACATTATCTTTCTGCGGTTTCGAGTTTGGTGGAAAGATATCATGACCCCGTATTTATAGAGCGGTTGAAATATATGGTCGATGAACTCTATAAATGTCAGCAGGTGCTTGGCGGCGGATATCTCAGCGCTTTCCCGGAGGCGGACTTTGACAAGCTGGAAAAGGAATTTGGCGGAGTTTGGGCACCTTATTATACTTACCATAAAATCATGCAGGGTTTGTTGGACGTTTACCTCTGTACCGGAAATGAACAGGCTTATCGGATAGTGACCGGAATGGCTGATTATGTAGAAAGGCGAATGGCCAAACTAAGTTCGGAAACCATAGATAAAGTGTTGTATAGTGTTGGAGCAAATCCGGCCAATGAGGCGGGAGCCATGAATGAGGTGCTCTACCGGTTGTATAAAGTTTCAAAGAATCCCCGTCACCTGGCTTTGGCGAAGATATTCGACCGTGATTGGCTGGTTGTTCCGTTGGCGGCAAACAAGGATATTCTGAATGGTCTTCACTCCAATACTCATCTGGTGCTGGTCAATGGTTTTGCGCAGCGCTATTCCGTCACTCAAGAATCCATGTATCGGGATGCTGCCCTCAACTTTTGGGATATGCTGATGAATGAGCATGCCTATGTCAATGGCTCAAGTAGCGGCCCTCGTCCTAATGTGACTACACCTACTTCTCTGACAGCCGAACATTGGGGAGTTCCGGGTGTTCTCAGCAATACGCTAACCAAAGAGATCGCGGAGTCGTGTGTTTCTCACAATACGCAGAAACTGACTTCGGAACTTTTCTCCTGGACTGCGGACGCTTTGTATGCTGATAGCTATATGAATACATTCTATAATGCGGTAATGGCTTTACAAAACGCCCGTACGGGAGAGTGTGTTTATCATTTGCCACTAGGGTCTCCCCGTAATAAGGTTTTTCTGAAAGAAAATGATTTCCGTTGCTGTAATGGTACGAGTATAGAAGCTTTTGCCTCCCTCAACTCCGGTATTTATTATTGTGATGAGACCGCTTTGTGGGTGAACCTTTATGTCCCTTCAAGAGTGATTTGGAAAGACAGAGTATTGGAACAAACCGGTAATTTTCCTAATGATTTTGTGGTGGAGTTCACTCTGTCGGTAAAGAAGAAATCGGATTTCGAACTCAATTTACTGCTACCTTCGTGGGCTAAGAGAGCGGAGGTTTATATTAATGGTGAGAAGCAGGTGGCTGAAGTAGCTCCTATGTCCTATTTGACTCTTTCCCGGAAATGGAATAATAAAGATAAGATAAAACTTGTACTTCATCCTGATTTTTATTTGAAGACGATGCCCGATGATGAGAATGTAATAGCGATTTTCTATGGCCCTGTATTATTGGCCTTCGATACACATTCCGAACTCGTGTTGAAAGGGGCACCTCAGGATATTCTACGAAATCTTTCCCGAAACGAAGATCATACTTTCTCCTTGACAGACAACGGAAGAATCTATTCGCTTCGTCCTCTTTATGAAGTAGAAGGGCAAGCGTATGGAGTGTATGCCCGAATCAGGGAATATTGATGAATCTATTTAGTGATACATCTTGAACTAAAAAATATTCTAAATAATAATGATATGAGAAAGAGACTATTCAGCCTATTTGCGTTGGCTATTGGATTGCAAACGGTTGCTTTATCCCAAAAAAATGAGTGGAGAGATCCGGAGGTAAATGCTGTGAATCGTGCTCCGATGCACGCTAATTATTTTGCTTATGAATCATACGATGCTGCCCGTACAGGTGTTAAGGAAGAATCTGATAATTTTCTGTCTCTGAATGGGATGTGGAAATTTAATTGGGTAAGGAATGCTGACCAGCGTCCGGATGATTTTTATCAGTTGGGTTATAATGATAGTGCGTGGGATGAACTGAAAGTACCTGCTGTATGGGAGTTAAATGGTTATGGTGATCCTATTTATGTCAATGTAGGGTACCCATGGAAGAACCAATTCAGAACTGATCCTCCGAAAATACCTGTAGCCAACAATCATGTAGGATCCTATCGAAAAGAGATTGTCATACCGGCGGAATGGAAGAATAAGCAAATCTTTGTGCATTTTGGTTCTGTCACTTCTAATATCTATTTGTGGGTAAATGGTAAGTATGTTGGGTATAGTGAAGACAGCAAACTGGAAGCGGAGTTTGATTTGTCGGGTTATCTCAAACCGGGAAAAAATCTGATTGCATTTCAGGTGTTCCGTTGGTGTGACGGGTCATATCTTGAAGATCAGGATTTCTTCCGCTTTTCGGGTGTGGGACGTGATTGTTATTTATATGCTCGCAACAAGACTTGTATACAGGACATAAGGGTTACTCCCGATTTGGATCAGCAATATACCAACGGATCACTGGACATTGCTCTCCAGGTGAAAGGACGGGGTACCGTAGAGTTGGAACTGTCGGATGCGAAAGGCAATGTGGTTGCAAACACCCGGTTGAATGGTTCGGGCAGTCTTTCGACTGTTATGGAGGTTAAGAATCCTCTTAAATGGAGTGCGGAAATGCCCAATCTTTATTGCCTGACCGCTACTTTAAAGAATGGCAATGATATTTTAGAAGTTATTCCGGTAAAAGTGGGTTTCCGTAAAGTGGAGATTAAGGATGCTCAGCTGCTTGTGAACGGACAGCCTGTACTTATTAAAGGTGCCAACCGCCATGAAATGGATCCCGATTATGGATATGTTGTTTCACGGGAGCGTATGTTGCAGGACATTCGGATTATGAAACAATTCAATATTAATGCTGTGCGTACGTGTCATTATCCTGATGACAATCTTTGGTATGAATTGTGCGATGAGTATGGTTTGTATGTCGTAGCTGAGGCTAATGTAGAGGCGCACGGAATGTTATATACTAATAATCAGCTTTCTAAACATGCTTCTTTTGCCAAAGCACATCTGGAACGTAACCAGCGTAATGTGCAGCGCAGTTACAATCATCCTTCGGTTATTATTTGGTCATTGGGCAACGAAACCGGTCCCGGCCCTAACTTTGAGGCTTGCTACCGTTGGATAAAAGCGGAAGATGCGACACGTCCCGTGCAGTATGAACAGGCCGGTCATGATTATTATACCGATATTTTCTGCCCGATGTATTTGTGGTACAGTGCGTGTGAGGATTATGCCAAGAGTAATGCTACTAAGCCGCTTATACAGTGTGAATATGCGCATGCTATGGGTAATTCTATGGGTGGATTCAAAGAATATTGGGACCTGATACGTAAATATCCGAAATTCCAGGGTGGGTTTATTTGGGACTTTGTTGACCAGTCTGTGCGTTGGAAAAATAAAGACGGTATTGAAATATATGCGTATGGCGGAGATTTTAATAAGTACGATGGTTCTGACAATAATTTCTGTGATAATGGTCTGATAAGCCCTGACAGGGTACCAAATCCGCACATGTACGAAGTGGGTTACTTTTATCAGTCCATTTGGACACATCCCGTCAACCTGCAAAATGGAGAAATAGAAATCTTTAATGAGAATTTCTTCCGTGATCTTTCCGCTTATTATCTGGATTGGCAGTTATTGGCAGATGGTGAATTGGTAGAAGCCGGCACTGTTAGCAATCTGAATGTTGCTCCTCAACAAAAGGCGAAACTAAAACTGGACATCTCCGATGTAAATTCGTATAAAGATAAAGAACTATTACTGAATGTGTCTTATAAACTTAAAAAGGCTGAAACCTTATTATCTCCCGGATTTACTGTTGCAAAAGCTCAAATGTCCGTCATTCCCTATAAAGCACCCGATATGGCATTAGTGAATGTGAAGAAAGCGAATATAGAATCGCTTGCTCCTTCCGTGAATAATAATGATGGCAATTATCTGATCATTGAAGGTGAGGATTTCATTATCGAGTTTGCGAAGAACAATGGTTTCCTGAGCAGATATAAGGTTGCAGGCAAAGAATTAATGAATGATGGCGGACAACTCGTGCCTAATTTCTGGCGTGCGCCTACTGACAACGATTATGGTGCCAGGTTGCAGCATAAATACAGAGTATGGTTGAATCCAAAACTGAAAAGAACTTCATTTACCAATAAGCAGGAAAATGGAACGATTGTAGTTGAGGCCGGATATGAAATGCCTGATGTATCTGCTAAATTATATCTGACTTATGTGATAAATAATACAGGTGAGATAAAAGTTACCCAGAAAATGGTTGCCGGTGAAGCAGAGAAAGTACCTGATATGTTCCGCTTCGGCATGCAGATGCAGATGCCTGACGAGTTCTATAGAATCAACTATTATGGCAGAGGTCCTGTGGAAAACTATTCGGACCGTAATCATGCAACGGATTTGGGAATTTATCGTCAGACGGTGGCTGAACAATTCTATCCATATATCCGTCCGCAAGAAACGGGTACTAAGACTGATATACGTTGGTGGAGACAACTGAATGAAGCGGGGTCCGGGTTGCAATTTGTTGCGGAAGCACCGTTCTCGGCATCGGCTCTGAATTATACGATTGAATCTTTGGACGACGGATTGAATAAAGATCAGCGTCATTCGCCGGAGGTAATCCCGGTAGATTATACGAATCTTTGCATAGACAAGGCTCAATTGGGGCTGGCTTGTGAAAATAGTTGGGGAGCTATCGCTTATCCGCAATACCGCTTGCCGTACGGTAATTATGAATTCAGTTTTATAATGAAGCCGATATTTAATAAAGTTTATTGATGTGATAAAATCGGATTATGAGAAAATTGTGTTTGTTGTTCTTATTGATAGGAACCTATTGTTATGCCGGTGAAAGAAAATATACGGTTGATTCGCCTGACGGAAAGATACAGTTAGCGATTATTCAAACGGATGCCGGTGAGCTGACTTATCAATTATCCGTGAAGCGTAAACAAGTGATTGATGCTTCTGCATTGGGGTTTAAAACGGAAGATGGGCTGACTTTTCCTTTCCGGGGATGGAAAATGGGAAAGGTTACTCGTAACAAAGTGAATTCTGTTTGGAAGCCTCTGTGGGGAAAGCGTGCCGTGGTACCCGATAAATACAATGAGATGAAGCTGTCTTTTGTGAATGAAGCGAAATCATCGGATGCTTTGGAGGTAGTGGCACGGGCTTATAATGAAGGTGTGGCTTTTCGCTATGTGTCGCCTCAAGGTGCAGATTCTGCATTGGAACTTACTACTTTTAATTTTGCAGGCGATTATACTGCATGGTTTTATAATGGTGAAAGGCATAATATCGGTCCGGAACGATTGACGGAAACTGATGGTGAGCGCTTGCCTGTGATGACGGTGAAGGCTGCGGATGATTTATATCTGGCTGTCCATGAAGCTTGTCTGGATGAAGGGGAACCTTTGAAACTAAAGTCGGAAAAAGGGCAATGTTTGTTTTCTGTGTCTGTAAAGCCGCATTTGCTTCATGCGGGGTATCAATCGGCATGGCGTGTGGTTCTTTGCGGCAATCGTCCGGGCGATCTGGTAGATTCTCATCTCTTGGAATTATTGAATCCGGAACCTTCCGGAGATTATGATTTTTCATGGGTAAAGCCGGGAGTTGCATTGTGGGACTGGCGTATCAATGGTGCTCAATGGGAAGGATTTCATTATACAATGTCTTATCCTTCTTGGGAAAGAATGGTTGATTTTGCCGCCGAACAGGGTTTTGCCTATCTGGTTCTTGATGCCAACTGGTATGGACCTGAGTTTGAGCAAGGTTCAGATCCTGTAAAGGGAGATAAGGCCAGGGATGTACGAAAGTTGATTCAATATGGAAAACAGAAAGGAGTAGGCATTTGGCTGTATCTGAATGATGTAGGAGGACGTAATTATCCGTTGGAAGAAACCTTGAAGCAATATGGCGCATGGGGAGCTGCCGGGGTGAAGTATGGTTTTATGGCTGGAGATGGCGAAGAGAAGAATACCAGAACGAAGAGTATAACGGAAATGTGTGCACGGTATAAATTATTGGTAGATTTTCATGATTATCCGGTGCATCCCTATGGGCAGATGCGGACGTGGCCCAATGCTGTGACACGTGAATATTGCAAGGCTCAATTGGACGGCCATGAGATTTTCTATCCCAAGACCTTTGTTACTTCGGTATTTGTGAATATGATAGCCGGCCCGATTGATATGAATAATGGTATGTTTGACTTGCGACAGGGGAAAACGACGCGTTCGGATAATAATCAGGAGGTACCTTCAACGGTGGTATCGGAAGCTGCACGAACATTGATCACTTTCTCCGGCGCAACGATTATTCCGGATATTCCTGAATATTATCGTAAATACCCTGCTTTACTCCGCTTTTTGTCTGCACAGAAGATGCCTTGGCTGGAAAGTAAGACTTTGGATGGCGAAATAGGGGAATATATCGTAATGATGCGTCAAGCGGAAGATGGAGTATTCTTGGTAGGAGCTGCAACTAACGAAGAAAGTAGAACTTTACGTGTGCCGCTGTCTTTCTTAGGTAAAGGAGACTATGAAGCGGAAATTATAGAAGATGGGGAGAATGCCCATTATTTGAGTAACAGAGAAACGATTAAGGTTTCGAAAAAGAAAGTAACGCGGAATGAAGTTCTGAATATAAAGTTAGCGCCGGGTGGCGGAGCTTGTATCCGTATTGGAAAAGAAATAAAACAGTAGCTATCCAGCTACTGTTTTATTAATCTTACTTCATATATTTCACCTATTTGCTTGTTGGGTTTTGCCACAAACTTGACGCGTACTTGTTTCTTATCCTGCAAAAGAGTAGCCGGAATGTCATAGGTTTCTGCCTTGAACTCTGATATGCGATATTTGCCGGTGTTGTTGATGGAACGGAGAAGCACATCATCAATATAGATATCGAATTCGTGGCTTTTCCATTCGCCCACTCCCCAATACTTGAGTCACAGCTTGAGGTTAGTCAGACCATCGGTTTGCATGAGGTAGCTAAAATAATGTCCGTTGCGGGCATCGCGATAGAAGACATTATTTGTGTTACCGGTGTATGACTCGTCGGTCTCCATCTGGTGGTCGGTCTCCGGTTGCTGTTCGCCTGGCTGCACTTTGTCGACAGTGCTTGCTTCGAGTGCCTGACGCTCCTGTTCCTGCTTGGCAATGTTATCGATATACTGCTTGTAGCTACCTTCGGTGAGGGCAAGCCAATATATCATATAACGAGAGTCATGAATTTCGAAGAATGGTTGCAATTCTCCTTCAATCTTGTTCTCCGTGCGGGTGCTGAGTGTGAAGTGCAGTGGTTTACCAGGCACAGGAGTGAGCTGTGACGGGATACTGGCAATGTCATTGTTGATGAGGATTGGAGCTTTATCAATAGGCTGCTTTGGACCGCCTGCATACTGCCCGAAGCGACTATCATCCGCTATAAGCGACGCCATCGACTCTGTACCGGTTTTCATTCCGAGCAGGATAGGCCCATGCATGAGAGCAACGTACTGCGGTTCGTTGGGTAGATAGCGTAGGGATGAGTGCATTGGGAAATTGATGTTTACTACATCGCCTTTTTTCCATTTGCGATTGATGCTGACGTAGGAGGACGGGCCTGTAATGATGTCGACAGGCTTTCCGTTTACACTGACCTTGAATTCGCCCGGATGTACCCATCCCGGATAACGCACCATGAGATTGAATGTGCCTTTACCTTCCGCAATAGTAATAGTACTGTTTTCAGAATAAGGGAAAGCCGTCTCCTGACGTAACGTGATGCCGCGTTCCTTCCAGTCGAGCTGTGAAGCCGCATATAGATTCACAAAAAGGGCATCGCCTGCATGGGTGTAGATGAACTGTCCGTACTTGCCATGGTTTTCCATACCGGTGCCGACACAACACCACATTGCTTCATTAGGAGCGGAGTAGTTGCGATAGTGGCGGGGACGGGCAGGCGTGAAATAGACGTAGCCTCCATGTTCCGGGTGCTGGGTGGAGAGTATGTGGTTGAATGTGGCAAGCTCGTAGTAGTCGGCATACCGCGCTTCCGGATTACGACGGTGGAGGTCTTCTGTAAGTTTCAACATATTGTTGGTGTTACAGCTCTCAGGACCGTCAATGTCGTTGATGAAATCCATACAAGCATCCTTGGCAGGGAAATGCTCACGACGGCTGTTTCCGCCAAATGCAAGGCTGCGCTCGCCGGTTACGATATCCCAGAAGAATGAACTTGCCACATGATAATCCTCATTTCCCGACAGCTCTGATATACGCTCAAAGCCGATAACTTTGGGTACTTGCGTATTGGCGTGCATATTGTCGAGGCAGTCTTGCCGCTGCGACATAGGAGTAAATAACCGTTTGTGGGAGAAACGCTTTGCGCAGTCAAGGTACTTCTGTTCATGAGTAATGGCATACGCATCAGCAAGCACTTCGTTCATGCCGCCATGCTCGTTGCCAAGCATCCGTTCCATCTGTTCGTCCGACAATCCTGATGTGATGTGGATTGCCCAATTGCAAAACTGTAGAAAAAGACTCTTTGCCTGTTCGTTGCCGCAATATAGCCATGCGTCGCGTAAGCCGGCATACATCTTATGCAAATTGTAGAACGGTGCCCATGAGCCACTGTATACACGGAAGTCTCCGTCTTTAAAGCCATTCCAAATATTTTGGCTGTTAGGCATTCCGCCCATGTAGCCAACACCCCATTGGGGATGATTCTTGCAATTGGCTTCGGCACATTCGGCAATTTCACTGATAATGTACTCCATACGCTTGCGACATTCTTCATTGCCGGTGGCTGCATTGATGGCCATAGCTGTGAGGTAATGTCCTCCGACGTGTCCGTCTAATCCGTCCCAGTTGGGATAACATTTGGCTTTGGGTGTCAGCCCTGCTTCTTTTCGATAGGGAGCCATCAAACGGTCACAGTCGTACTTGAGCAATGTCTCGATATTCAAGTCCCGGGCATGTTTCAACGGCCCTTCGAGGAGTGTTATTTGTGAGAGCGGAAACTCGTTGGGATACAATTTATCTTGTGCATTTATCTCTGTGGCTGCACATATAAATAATAGAATAGTAAATGTTTTTTTCATGGTACATTCTTTCTATATAGCTATATAGTCAAATAGAAATGTATTGTGAATTTCATATTCACAAATCAGTTCTATTTGACTATATTCTGATTGCTGTTTATATTCTTATGCAAGAGGAGTAAACACAACCTTATATGTTTTAACCACCCCTTTATAATCGAATTTCACAATAGCAGTTCCGGAAACCGATGTTGCCTGGATAATCTCTACTTTCACATTCTTATCAGTCGCTGATGCCGATACAGTAGGGGTTCCGGTAGTTCCGGCCGGAAGTTTGTAAACAGCTTCATAGATGTCATAGCCGGTAATACCATTACTTTCAGTAGAGCGTACAGGAGTTGCCGGTACTTCGATTGCTTTTCCATTGACCTCTATATTTACTTTGGGGACAATAGGGCGAGTGATCTTCTTCTTGTTTGAGCTGAATCCCAAACCGGCTAAATCGAAAAGATTGCCAGTGTCTTCGCTTTCAGCAACGAGGTAGATTGCATGTTTCTTGTCCAGGTGGTCAACAAACTTCGATACATCCATTGTAAACTGTTCCGTTTTCTGCGCCGAGTTGGCGGGAACAACAATTTCGCCTATCTTCGTCCCTTTCCAGGTTTCGTTATCCCACGGACCATCTAACCAAACGTTCACTTTAAACGTTTTTGATGTTTTGGGTGTAAGGAAGAGGTTGAAGGCTGTTTGGTTTCCCTTTTTGGTTCCTTCGAAAGCTTTCAAACCCAGTTTGTCTTTATTCAATCCGCCGAAGCCGAAGTATTTATATCCTATTATATTGCCGTTTTTCACGTTTGTGATGGGGGCATGATTATCCCAGATGTCCCATGAATCCTGCTGGATACGTCCGTCGGAGAGATAACATGCAAATCCCGCGGAATAATACTGATAGGGATCAAGGCCGAATATATGGAATCCTTCCGAGGTTACTTCTGCTCCTTTGTATTCATTTCCTTGGCTGTCTTTGGCTGTCCAGATTTTATTTTTTGCATACGGATCGTAGGCTCTGATGGAAACTTTACCGCCTTCCGACACCGGTTTCTTATCCCATTCTACATGGATTGGGGCTACCATTGACTGGCGTGCGTTGCCGAATCCCCGTGGCGGACGGTGATAGAATACATACCATTGTCCGTTAATGAGTTCTATACTTCCGTGTGTATTGTGTCCTGCATTAGTTGTTTGCAGGTGTGAACCATCCTGATTTAACACCGGGGCACGCGAATCGACCAGAACGCCGCCGCTTTTCCATGGACCCAGTGGAGAATCACCATAAGCGTAACGCAAAGTGGAGTTGGAACTGCCCAATCCATAGTCGGGACCTGAATGTCCGCTATAGATGGTCACGTATTTGTTTCCGATCTTACGTATGGATGAAGCTTCAAAGAAGTTGAATGCTTCGAGGTCCTCTCCGGGAAAGATATGTGGATATGAAATATTCTTCGGACCGCGATTGTTACCTCTGCGAACGCCTGCCGGCATGAAATAAGGAATAACCTCTGTTCCCGGGCGTACGGAATACATGGTGTTCTGGTCCAGTTGAGCGGCTAATGAACGTTGGAATCCCCAGTATCCATAGGCTCTGAATCCGATTTCATAATCCGGATCGTTCGGATCCGTAATATATTCGATATATACCGACGGGTCGAATCCCAGAATACTTCCGGGCAGAGTTTTTGTACCATCAGCAGTCAGGTTGATGGGGGTAAAAGGCCCGTCGGGGCGGCTTCCTTTGGCAACCATCGCTTCTCTGTCTCTACCGCGGCTATGCGGGTACAGATAATATTCTTTTGTGCCGTCCTTCCTTTTCACTTCAACAAGGTCGGGAGCGTACATCACATCCCATTGTCCTTCTACCTGATAGGTAAAGATAGGCCCTTCGTCACGCCAACTTGATAAATCTTCTACAGGTGCTGACCACATTCTGATGTCTGGCCCGCAATAACTGCCGAAGCGGACATCGTGCGAACCGATGATGTAAGCGCGAAATTTTCCCGGATTGTCGGGATCTTCAAAGACACGGGGTTCTCCGTCCGGCAAATGTTCCCATAACGGTAGATACGGATTACCGGCTCCATGATAAACAAACTTGGACGTTTTGGGCTGATTATTATTATCGGCTATTGCTTTTGTTATTGCAAACATAGGGACAATAGCAAACAATAATAAAACGACTTGAATTCTTTTCATAACCAATCTAATCTTTTTTATACGTAAATATTTATGTTATTATTTATTCAATAAGACACCATGCGACAAAAGTAAGCTATCGAAGGATGAGTGGCTTTTGATATTAGATATTTGAATTTCAAAATCAGATATATTTGTGATAATCCTTGTAAGTATTGAGTAAGAAGATAGATTGTTTTCTAATGTGTCTTTTGTCATTTGTTGAATAACAATTGTGCAAAATGATACAGATTATTCCTCCATACCGGCCAGGTGTGTCCACCCGGGTATTCGGAATATGTATACTTCAGTTTTAGCGTATCAAACTCTTTAAGCATATTCTGACAGTTCTGATAGGCTATATCTTCTTTACCTCCCATGGCAATCCAGAGTAATCTGAGTTGAGAGTCTATCGCTGCTTTATTCTTGCTGATAAACTCGTATTGGTCATCTGCGATTTTCTGGTAGAAAGGTAGCCATCCGGAACTGAATACACCGAGATGAGCGAACATATCTGTATGGTATAGGCCGGCATAAAGTGTCTGTATGCCTCCCATAGAGAGGCCTGCAAGTGCGCGGCTGTCCGGTTCTTTTCTGACGCGATAGTTCTTTTCTACAAATGGAATGACAGCCTGCATCAGCTCGGCTTCGAATGCTTTCAAGGCACCGGCATTGAATCCGGCAGAAGCCATATTGCCGTCTAGCATTATTATCAACATCGGTTTAGCCTTTCCCTCAGCGATCAGGTTGTCCATTATCAGGTCCGTTTTACCTTGCGTAGCCCAGCCGCGTTCATCTTCTCCACCACCATGCAGCAGATATAAAACAGGATATTTTTCAGTCGTGTGGGTGTCATATCCGGCAGGCGTATATACAAAGAAGCGTCTCCACGAACGGCTTACTTCCGAGTAGTAACGTTTCATGCGGATATCACCGTGCGGCACATCCTTCAGTGCATAATATTCTCCACCTTTGAAAGGAACTTCAATGCCGCTTGCCATGCGTCCCATGCCATAGAAAGTTTCACTTCCGGGATCGGCTACCGCCACTCCGTCAATCAATAGTGAATAGTAATGGAAACCTTCACCCAAAGAATCGGTTACCGTTTCCCAGATGCCCCCTTCCTGTCTGACCATATCATATTTCCGTCCCAGATCTATCTGTACTTTCTGTGCATCCGGGGCTTTTATGCGAAAAATAGCGTGGTGGTCTGCTGTCAGTTGCGGATATTTGGAATTCCGTACGTTGGATTCCGCGCGTGTCCCGTGAAGGCCGTATTTATCGAAGCTTGATGTATCTACAGGCTTGAATAGCAATTGAGAGAACAGGTAGAGGTCGTTTTTCCATACATTGAAGTCGTGGCCTCCGGGCTCCACATAGAAGATGTGGGGAATCCGATGCTGTTGCAGATAGAGGTGAGTACGCTCGCTGAAGGACATTAGGTTGTCATTGTCTCCGCAGGATATCCACAACAGTTTCAGTTGCTGTTTGGTAGCTTCCGGATTCGGGACAAGCACTTCGGGTGCTTTGGTGTTGGGAGCGGATGAGAATCCTCCTACCCAGGCGAATTTATCCAGATTTCCCAGACCAAAGTTTAGAGATTGCCCGCCACCCATTGACAGGCCTGCGATGGCTCTGCTCTCTCGATTCTTTATTACAGGATATGTCTTTTCAATAAAGGGAATCAGATCGTTCAACAGATCTTTTTCAAAAATGGCGAAGCCTTCTACTTTATCCGGAGCCATGATATTGCCCGTAGCGCGGTCATCTTTTATGGCCCTTCCGTTGGGGAGTACTACGATCATCGGCGTTAGTTTGCCTTCGGCATACAGGTTATCGAGAATGACTTGCGGTTTGCCATTATTGAACCACTCCAGTTCATCGCCACCGATACCATGCAGAAGATAAAGTACGGGGTATTTCTTGCTTTTGCTGAAGCCGGGAGGGGTATAAACCAATGCTTTCCGCTTCGTACCGACGGTTTTAGAGTTATAAGCCACCGTTTCTATTTTCCCTTGGGCTATTCCTGTTTTTTCTACGTCGAAACCGGCCTGGGAGTGGGGGATACTACTTTGTGCCTGTACCCCGAAGCAATACGCCAATGCGCATACTAAGATGATTGCAATGTTTTTCATGGTTCTGAATTTTATGTCGCAAACATACGGCATTCTGTTTTCTTAGCCCAATAATGATGTTACACGTTTCTTTCCTGGTGTTACATCTTTTGAAAAATGCACGGAGCAAGTACGGTAGAGTTGCGGTGAAGCTACGAAAGAAGTTTTATCTGAAATCTAAAATCAAATGTCTGAAATTGACAATGACTATAACATAGTAGGCCTATTTTTGCATTGTGTCAGATCATATGAAAGTATGATTATAAGTGGAAATAAATCAAGGATTAGGAAATGAAGAAAAAATGGATTCTATTGTTACTGATAACGATTAGTTTTACAAGCCTTACTGCGCAGGACGCGCTTTATCCGAACACTTTTCCTCTGGGAGATGTGAGAATAACCGCAGGTCCTTTTGAGCATGCCTGTGATTTGAACGTTAAGGTTCTGCTTCAGTATGATACCGATCGTCTGCTGGCTCCTTTCCTGCGTGAAGCAGGATTACCTAAGAAAGCGGAAACGTATGGTAACTGGGAAAAAGACGGTCTTGACGGGCATATCGGTGGGCACTATCTGACTGCTTTAGCCATTCATTATGCCGCTACAGGTAATCTGGAATGCAAAAAACGCATGGATTATATGGTTTCTGAATTTGCACGTGTACAGCAGGCTAATGGTGATGGCTCTATTTGTGGCTTTCCAAACAGTAAGAAGTTTGCGGAAGAAATAAGAAAAGGAAATGTAGGCATTGTATGGAACTATTGGGTGGCCTGGTATAATATGCATAAAACCTATGCCGGACTGCGGGATGCCTGGCTTTACGGTAAAAATGAAAAAGCGAAAAAGATCTTCCTGAAGTTTTGTGACTGGGGCGTCGACGTTATTTCTAATTTAGACGACCGGCAAATGGAGCGTATGCTGGATAATGAATTCGGCGGTATGAATGAAGTGTATGCGGATGCCTGGCAAATGACCGGCAATCCCAAATACCTCGATACGGCGAAGCGCTTCTCACATAAGCAGATTTTCGACAGTATGGCAAGGCGCATTGATAATCTGGATAACAAGCATGCCAATACGCAAGTGCCTAAAGCCGTGGGATATCAGCGTGTGGCTGAACTTAATTCGAAAACCGCTCCGGATTACAATGATTTTATGACTGCTGCTGAATTTTTCTGGGAGACTGTAGTTTCTCATCGCTCTTTGTCATTAGGCGGAAACAGTCGGGGTGAGCATTTTCCCGAAGCAGGAAAATGTTCCGATTATATGCACGAACGTCAGGGACCGGAGTCGTGTAATACTAACAATATGCTGAAACTTACCGAAGGTCTGTTCCGCATGCATCCCAAAGTGGAATATGCCGATTTTTATGAGCGTGCCATGTATAATCATATCCTTTCTACCCAGCATCCTGAACATGGGGGATATGTATATTTCACACCTGCTTGCCCCTCGCATTATCGTGTTTATTCGGCACCGGGAAAAGCAATGTGGTGTTGTGTGGGTACCGGTATGGAGAATCATGGTAAATACGGGCAGTTTATTTATACCCATGATACGGCGGATAATGCTCTGTATGTGAATCTTTTTATACCTTCTGAATTGAACTGGAAAGAGAAGAAGATTAAGATTGTACAAGAAACGGACTTTCCGAATGAAGAGGGGACTACGCTGACTGTTAATCCTTCCAAAGCAACACAGTTTAAACTGCTGATACGTTATCCATCGTGGGTGGAGCAGGGAAAAATGCAGGTGGTCTGCAACGGGGTTGATTATGCAAAAAGTGCGCAGCCAGGCTCTTATATAGCCATTGATCGCCAATGGTCAAAAGGAGATGTGGTAGAAGTAAAGACTCCGATGACCGTGAGAATTGAAGAACTGCCCAATGTACCTAACGCTATCTCGATCATGCGTGGCCCTATTTTGTTAGGTGCGAGGACGGGAACGGAAAATATGCCCGGATTAATTGCCGGAGACGGGCGTTGGGAGCATATTGCGCACGGATCGCTGGTTTCACTTTTTGACGCACCTTATATTATAGGGGAAAGAAGTGATATTCTGAATAAATTGAATAGTATGAGGCCTGTCGAAGGAAAATCTTTTAGTTTTACTGTTCCCGGTTTGTTTACTCAGGAAAAATATAAGAATCTGATACTTGAACCATTCTATGGAATTCATGATAGCCGCTATATGATGTATTGGTTATCAATGTCCGAGCCCACATTCAGGGAATATAAACAAACTGTGGAAGCTGAAGAACATGGGAGAATGATACTCGACAAGCGTACTGTGGATATGGTATCATCGGGTGAGCAACAACCTGAGTCGGATCATGCAATGAAAACTCAGGATTCGCATCGTGGAGTACATGCCGGTGAGGCTTGGCGTGATGCCCGTAATGGGGGATATTTCGAATATACACTGACCACGAAAGGGAATGAGAATCTCTCATTGATGGTCCGTTATTGGGGAGCTGAGTCTGGTAGCAGGAGCTTTGATATTCTGGTTGACGGTCAAACTATCGCTACGGAAAATATTGTCGGGAAATGGAAGAAAGACTTGTTCTGTAATGTGGAATATAATATTCCGGCCATTTTGCTGAAATCGAAAGATAAAATTACGGTTAGGTTCCAGAGTAAGCCGGATACTACAGCAGGAGGGATTTTTGCAGTACGATTGTTGGTTCCCGAATCAATGGTAATGGATAAATAAATGGTCGCATGACATCAGAGGATATAATATCGCTGTATTTCAAAATGCAGTGAATTAGTGGTAGGAAAAAATTAAGTTAGATAAAGTTAGAGGTTAAATTTTGCATTTATTTTGATAGGAATTTAATGGTAAATAGTTTTTGGGAAAGGAATAACAAATGATTGAAAAGCTCGAAGCGATAGAAATATGCTTCGGGCTTTTCTTGCTTTACAGTGGGATAGAAGGACGATATTATCTAAAATCACAAATGGATTATCTAAAATTGCAAATATGTACAGAGGTATTTCCCTACTTTTGTTGGGTTAACAAAATAAGGGTCGTTGTACTAACTAAATATGTATGTTTATGAACTTACTTAGAAAAACATGGGGGATTGTAATAGCTGTTATAATCAGTTCGTGCCACTCGGCAACATTTGATACTATTTCTCCTGACGGAACCTTAAAGGTTGGTGTAGTGACAACAAAGGATGGCGATTATGGAAAAGCCGCTTTCGTTGTGCATTACAAGGGAGATAGTATTCTTTTTCGTTCCGAACTGGGATTGGAAACAGATGCGCAAAAGTTTGCCGGTAACTTAAGACTGAAATCAGTTTCGGAACCGAAATCCGTGATTGATGATTATAGGATGATTACGGGAAAACGGAGCCATTGTGTGAATGAGGCTTCCGAACGGGTTTATTCTCTGGAAAACGATGAAGGGCAAACTTTGGAGGTAACGTTTAGGGTGTACAACGATGGGATTGCATTTAAGTATGGGCTTAAGGCTATTTCGGATGAAGAACATATCATTAATGAATATACGGCGTACGCCTTGCCACAAGGGAGTAAAAGATGGATACAACAATATGATCCGGGTTATGAAAAGTTTTTCCCGCTGTCTACTGATGGTAAGCTTGCCAATCGCCCGGAGGTTGACCTTTGGGGATATCCGGCGCTTATAGAGCCACGGGATTCTGTGTTTGTGCTGATTACGGAGGCTAATATCAGACGGGGGCATTGTGGCTCTTTTCTGTATAATGGGGATAATCGCGATAATTATCAGGTGCGATTGGGCGATAAAAAACTTGCTTTTAGCGGTGTGTGGGAGTCTCCATGGCGATTGCTTATTGCTGGTTCTTTAGCTGATATTACTGAGTCTACACTGGTGACGGATGTGTCTGACCCTTCTAAGGTGGAGGATACGGAATGGATAAAACCCGGAATGGTGTCGTGGATTTATTGGGCATACAACCATGGTTCTCAAGATTATCAAATCGTGAAGGAATACATTGACCTGGCAGTCAAGATGAAGTGGCCTTATGATTTGATCGATTGGGAATGGGATGTAATGAGAAATGGGGGAAATATCCAAGATGCCGTGAAATATGCTTTGAGTCAAGGTGTTAAACCTTTGGTCTGGTATAATTCGAGCACGAATTGGATAGGTCCCGGTCCTCTCTTTCGTCTGAATAAAAAGGCAGACAGGGAAAAGGAATATAAATGGTTAAGCGATATGGGAGTTGCCGGCATTAAAGTTGACTTCTTCTCGGGTGATAGTGTTTCTACAATGAATTATTATATAGATCTGCTTGAAGATGCCGTGAAGTATAAATTGATGCTTAACTTTCATGGTGCCACTATTCCTCGCGGATGGCAACGTACGTATCCTCACATGATGTCGGTGGAGGGAGTATATGGGGCGGAATGGTACAATAACACTCCGGTTTTGACGAATCGGGCTGCGGAACACAATGCTACCTTACCCTTTACGAGAAATGTTGTAGGTCCAATGGATTATACTCCGGGCACTTTCTCTGATTCTCAGCATCCGCATATCACCTCTTACGGTCATGAATTGGCATTACCGATAATTTTTGAGTCGGCCTTGCAGCATATGCCAGACAGGCCTTCGGTTTACTATGATATGCCGGAACCTGTAAAGAAGTTATTATCGGATTTGCCGGCAGCCTGGGATGATACGAAGCTTTTGACCGGCTATCCGGGTATGGAGGTTGTTATGGCACGGCGCAAAGGGGATGTATGGTATATTGCAGGGATTAATGGAACCAATGAACCGAGAATCCTTTGTTTTTCGCTGAAAGACCTTTCCGTTGCCGGTAAGAAGATAACTTTATTTGAGGACGGTACAGATGACAGAAGCTTTGCTATTGAGGAAAATCTTCCTTTGTCAGAAGACGAAATGAATTTGGAAATAAAATGTTTGCCGCGTGGAGGATTTGTAGCTGTTATAAAATGATGAGTATGAGAATTTATATATTTCTGTTAACTGTTTGTTTTACCTTTCAGATGCGTGCACAGCAAGTGCCTGATTGGGAAAATCCTTGCGTAGTAGGTATCAATAAAGAGGAGTATCACAGTACATTGACGTTGCCGTCCGGGAAATCCTCGTGTGAAGAGATTGTGTCTTTGAACGGGAGGTGGAAGTTTTACTGGTCTTCCGATCCGCAAAGTCGGCCGTCGGATTTTTATAAAAATAATTTTGATGTGAGTGGCTGGGATAACATTTCTGTACCGGGGACATGGCAGTTACAAGGCTATGGAAAACCTATTTATACCAATTGGACATATCCTTTTAAGAAAGACCAGCCAAAAGTGACAGGAGAACCTCCCAAGCATTTTTTTAGTTATGAGAATCGCAATCCGGTGGGGTCTTATGTGACAACTTTTGATGTTTCGGAGGATATGAAAGATAAGCAATTGTATCTGCACTTCGAAGGAGTTAAGTCAGCTATGTATGTATGGATTAACGGGAAAAAAGTAGGATATAGCCAGAATTCTATGGCTCCGGCGGAGTTTGATATTACCGGATATGTAAATGAGGGGCAAAACCGTCTGGCGGTAGAGGTATACCGTTGGTCGGATGGCAGCTATCTGGAAGATCAGGATATGTGGCGTTTTAGTGGGATTTATCGCCCGGTAGAGTTATGGGTACGCCCTAAAATCCATATAAAAGACTATTCGCTGACTACCGATCTGGCAGATGATTTTTCGTCTGCCGGTTTTAAGGCAAAAGTTTGGTTAAGAAACTTGTCGGACAGTAAATCGGGAAAACTGAGTCTTGAGGTTCTATTAAAAGGGAAGAATCGGAATGAGGAGAGATTTGTGAAACGGTTAATCACTCCTGTAAAGAATTTGCCGGCAACATCCGCAGGCTGCTATACTTTGTCATCTGTTGTGGAAAATCCGAAGCTATGGTCGGCGGAAAAGCCAAACTTGTATGATGTTGAAATTAGGCTTTACGATGGTAAGAAGGTGGTTGAGGAGTTTCAATCACATATAGGAATATGGAAATGCGAGATTGATGGAAATGTATTTAAGTTTAATGGACAGCCTGTTAAATTGAAGGGAGTGAATCGCCATGAACATCATCCACGCACCGGCCGACTTGTGGACAGGGAGACTATGGAAAAGGATTTGAGACTGATGAAACAAGCCAATATTAATATGATCCGTACTGCACACTATCCTAATTCCCCGCTGTTTTATGAATTGTGTGACAGATATGGTTTCTATGTGATGGATGAGGCTAATCAGGAAAGTCATGATTATGGTTTAGGTAATAAAATACTTGGTGATAACCCGGAATGGACGTTAGCGCATGTAGACAGGGCACTTGCATTGGTACAACGAGATAAGAATCACCCTTGTGTGGTCTTTTGGTCTTTGGGTAATGAAGGAGGTGCCGGACGCAATATGCAGGCCATGGCAGATACAATACAGGCCATAGATGCTTCACGTATTATTTTTAGCGATACCGATCTTTCTGTATCGGCTTTTAATGATCCTTCTTATTATACTCCCGGAAAGTTTAAGGAATATGCCCGGGAAAAACGTGATAAACCTATCTTTATGCGTGAGTATGCTCATGCCATGGGAAATTCAGTAGGCAATTTGCAGGAGTATTGGGATGTCATTGAGGCTAATGACCACGTTTCAGGTGCGGCTATTTGGGATTGGGTCGATCAGGGAATTGCAAAGAAGATAAATCCGGGATATAAGAAAGGAGTGGAGAATTCAGGTTCTTTGCTATTGAAGGAAGGTGAATTCTGGGCTTATGGAGGAGATTTCGGTGATTTTCCTAATAATGGGGATTTCTGTTTTAATGGTTTAATTGGGGCTGACCGTGTTCCTCACCCACACTATTATCAGGTTCAGAAGGTGTATCAGAATATTGGTTTTTCACTTGAAGGGCCGAATAAGGTACGTCTCACCAATAAGTATGAATTTACGGCTTTGGATGAGTTCGATTATGAGTATGAATGGTTGCAGAATGGTGAACTTGTAAAGTCGGGAGAAGTACCGCTTGTAGCCGGAGATCATTTGGATATTCCCGCTTTCACGGGATCGGGTGAGCTTTTCCTGAATGTATTTGCCAAGCTGAAACAGAGTACATGCTGGGCTGAAAAAGGCTTTGTTATTAGTAAGGAGCAATTTTTGGTGAATATGGCCAAACCGGAGTCTATTGCCTCGGAAGGGGGAAGTGTTGAAGTGAATGCGTCACCGGTTGCTATTGAGATAATGGCTGGATTGAATTGTTTCATTGTAGATGTGAAATCCGGTGCTTTGACAAGTTGGAAAAATGATGGAACGGAAATTCTATATGCTCCTTTGGAACCTTATTTCTGGAAACCGGCGAACAGTAATCAGATGAATAATGGTTATAATAACCGTTTAGGAATATGGAAAAACGCTGCTGGTGAACGTGTAGTCGAAGGTGTGGATTATTCTGTGAAGAATGGGCTGGCTGTAGTGGAGGTTAGTATGTCGTTGCCTGTGGTAGGTGCCGCTTATCAATTGCGCTATACTGTAAATGGGAGCGGAAAGATACAAGTTGAAGCTTTCTATAAACCGGAAAAAGAAAAGATTCCATTAATGCCTAAGTTTGGAATGAGGATGCGTTTACCTTCTTTCATGGATTATGTCAAATGGTATGGTCGTGGTGAATTTGAGAACTATCCGGATAGGAAAACGGCTGCTTTAGTCGGTTGCTATGCAACGGATCTCAATAGTTTTGTCACGGATTATGCTTTTCCACAGGATAATGCAAACAGATGTGATGTCCGTTGGTTTTCACTGAATGATAAGGAGGGCCGAACGATAAAAGTGACAGGTTTGCAACCGCTCTGCTTTCGTGTGTGGCCGTATGGTGAGGAAGATTTGGAAAAGAACAGGCATGCTTATGAACTACCCGTACGCGATTATGTGAATGTGAATATTGATTTGAATATTCATGGCGTAGGAGGTGCTGATTCTTGGGGGGCAAGAACATTGGATGAATATACAATTGATGGCAATCAAGCTTATTATTATGGTTATTTGATGGAATATTCTGATTGATAGCCATTTATTTATCTAATATTGAAAGTCAAATATCTAATATTGAAAAAGGTGTAAAAGATATGCAGCTATTTTTGTATCGTGCAAAGTTATGGAATGCGAGTTTTAATCATTAAATGTAATAAGTACCATGAAACCAATTAAAAGTGTATTTATATTAATGGCGCTGTGTTGTTGTATCCCGCTTACAGGGCAAGATTATCAGCAAGTTCCTGAGGGAATTAAGGCGACCATTAATTCTGTAGATGTAGAATTACAATTCTATACTCCGTCAATTGTAAGAATACTAAAATCTCCTAATGGGTGGAAGTATACAAAGGAGAGTCTTTCTGTAATAGAAACTCCTCAGAAGGTGAAGACTGCCGTTACTCAGGAAGGCAATATTGTAAGTCTGAAAAGTAGTGAAATGGGGGTTTCCCTTAATTTGGAATCTGGTGTTGTGTCTTTCTTTAATGCGAAAGGAGAGCCGTTGCTCAGTGAAAATGGAAAGCCGGAGTTTACCGATTTTAATGATGCAGGCACAAAAACGTTCACTGTTAAGCAAACGTTTCTTTTAGATAAGGATGAGCCTCTTTATGGGTTGGGCATTCTCCAGAATGGAAAGATGTCGCAACGTAATCAGACTAAACGTCTTGTACAGGGCAATGTGGAAGACGTGGTTCCATTTGTGCAGTCCGTGAAAGGATACGGTCTTTTCTGGGATAACTATTCACCAACCAATTTTGCCGATAAACCGGAAGGAACCTCTTTCCAGTCTGAAGTGGGAGATTGCATCGACTATTATTTCATGTATGGTGGAGATGCCGATGGCGTAGTTGCACAGATGCGTGCACTGACCGGACAGGTGCCCATGTTCCCCCTCTGGACTTACGGTTATTTCCAAAGTAAGGAACGCTATAAGAGCCAAGAAGAGACGGTGGGAGTGGTACGGAAATACCGTGAATTAGGTGTGCCCCTTGATGGAATCATTCAGGATTGGCAATACTGGGGACACAACTATTTGTGGAATGCTATGGACTTTAAGAACCCTTCGTTCAGCGATCCTAAAAAGATGATTGATGATGTGCATGGAATGAATGCGCATATGCTGATTTCTATCTGGTCTTCGTTTGGACCGATGACCAAGCCTTACAGGGAATTAGACAAGAATGGTATGCTGTTTAACTTTTCTACATGGCCCCAGTCGGGACTTGATACTTGGCCGCCCAATATGGAATATCCTTCCGGAGTACGCGTATACGATGCCTATAATCCGAAAGCCCGTGATATCTATTGGAAATATCTGAATGAAGGTATCTTCAAGTTGGGTATGGACGGCTGGTGGATGGATTCTACGGAACCTGACCATTTCGATTGGAAGCCGGAGGATTTTGATACGAAGACCTATCTGGGGTCGTTCCGCAAGGTGCGTAATGCTTATCCGTTGTTGACGGTAGGTGGCGTTTATGATAATCAGCGTGCCGTAACTTCAGATAAACGCGTCTTTATTCTTACACGTTCTGTTTTTGCCGGACAGCAACGTTACGGAGCCAATGTATGGTCGGGAGATATCGGTTCTTCTTGGGAATCACTGCGCAATCAGATTCCGGCAGGCTTGAATTTTACTCTTACCGGAAATCCTAACTTCAATTCAGATATTGGTGGCTTCTTTGCCGGAAACTATAATAAGAGTTGGAATGACGGAAGTGCCCCCAAGAATCCGATGTATCAGGAACTGTATGTGCGTTGGCTGCAATTCGGTACGTTTACGCCGATGATGCGTTCACATGGGGCTGATACACCGAGGGAGATTTATCAATTCGGGAAAAAAGGCGAATCAATATATGATGCTATTGAAAAAATGATTCATCTGCGCTATGCATTGTTGCCCTACATCTATTCCACTTCATGGGAAGTGACCGAGCGACAGTCGAGCTTTATGCGTGCGTTGGTGATGGACTTTGCTGCTGACAAGAAAGTATGGGATATAAAAGACCAGTATATGTTCGGTAAATCCATTTTGGTAGCACCGATAGTTAATGCGCAATATACTCAGGAGAAGCTGGTAAAACTAAAAGAAAATGATGGTTGGGATAAGAATAACGTTCAGAAGTTTGAGAATAAAGCTCCGGTAGACTTTATGCAGGCTAAGTCTGCAAAGGTATATTTGCCGGCGGGTGCTACCTGGTATGATTTCTGGACGAATGAGAAGTATGACGGTGGACAAGAAATAGAAAAGGAAACGACTATTGATGTCATTCCTTTGTATGTCAAAGCTGGTAGTATTATTCCAATGGGACCTAAAGTGCAGTATGCAACGGAGAAACCGTGGGATAATCTTGAATTGAGAGTATATGCCGGTACCAATGGTTCCTTTGTTCTTTATGAGGATGAATTTGATAATTATAATTATGAGCAGGGAGCATATACAGAGATTCCTATCGTATGGAATGATGCATCACGCCAGTTGATCATAGGGGCTCGAAAAGGTGCATACAAGGGAATGTTAAATAATAGAAAGTTCACAATCGTACTTCAAGACGGAACTCGGAAAGTTGTTGACTACAAAGGGAAAAGAGTTAGTGTGAAATTCTAGTGTTATTTGGAAATATAGATTTTAAAGACTAAGAGTATCATGAAAAAGATGATGTTAGCATGGCTGACTGTTGCTTCATTACTGATGGGGTGTTCCGGTTCGGAAACGTCGGTGAAGGGGACGTATCGTAATCCTGTAATTTATGCTGATGTACCGGATATGTCTGTTACGCGTGCAGGAGAGTACTATTATATGATAAGTACCACTATGCATTTAATGCCCGGTGGACCTGTTATGAGATCAAAAGACTTGGTGAATTGGGAAACAGTGAGCTATGTCTTCGATAAGCTGACTGATAACTCAAAGTATGACTTGATTGGTGGAACTGTTTATGGACGCGGACAATGGGCATCTTCCATACGTTATCATAATGGGAAATTCTATGTATTGTTCTCGCCAAACGATGTACCCTATCGGTCGTATATATTCACGGCGGAAGATCCGGCAGGGAAGTGGGAACTATTATCAAGAACACAGCATTTTCATGATGCCTCTTTGTTTTTTGATGATGACGGCCGAGTATATGTATTCTATGGAACCGGTGAGCTGAAGGAGTTGAAGAGTGACTTGTCGGATGTGAAACCCGATGGAGTCAGTATGAAGATTTTTGAACGGGATGCTGATGAACAGGGCTTGCTGGAAGGAAGCCAGGTTGTGAAACATAACGGAAAGTATTATTTGCTGATGATTTCCATGGATTGGAGTATCCCCGGCCGGGTACGCAGGGAAGTATGTTATCGTGCAGACAAGATAACAGGGCCTTATGAGAAGAAGGTTATCCTGGAGCATGATTTTGATGGTTATGGAGGAGTAGGTCAAGGTTGTATTATTGACTCGGAAGAAGGAGACTGGTATGGGGTTATTTTTCAAGACCGCGGAGGAATAGGCCGTGTACCTACTCTTATGCCCTGCCGTTGGGTAGACGGATGGCCGATGCTGGGAGATGAAAATGGGCATGTGCCTTTAACGATGGAAAAAGAGATATATCCGACTGAAAATACCAAAGGAATACTTGGAAGTGATGATTTCAACGGAGAGAAACTTTCACTCTATTGGCAATGGAATCACAACCCGGTGGATGATAAGTGGTCGCTCACAGAACGGCCGGGATATTTACGTTTAGAAACCAGCCGGGTGGTTGATAATCTGTATCTTGCTCCGAATACAATTACGCAGCGTATGGAGGGACCGAAATGTAAGGCTACTGTCTCGCTTGATATTTCGAATATGAAGGATGGTGATGTGGCAGGTTTTAGTGCATTCAATGGACATTCCGGACTTTTGTCTGTGGTGAAGGAGGGAGATGCAAAACGACTTGTAATGTCTACCAATGTAGTCAACTTTGATAATACTCCAAATAAAGCTATCGCAAGTGTGGATGTAGAGGAAAAGGAACAAGTAGAACTTAATCAGAATATCATTTATTTGCGTATAGAAGGTGATTTTACTCCGAAGCGGGATATTGCTACTTTCTATTACAGCCTGGACAATAAGGAATGGAAGAAGATTGGAACGGATTTCAAAATGCGTTTTGATTATACAAAACTGTTTATGGGAAGTAAGTTTGCCATCTTTAACTATGCAACAAAATCGTTGGGAGGTTATGTCGACGTTGATTACTTTGACTACGAGAGGGCTAATGATAGGGTGACTATTAATAAATAATATCTTGATATTCATGAAATATTTTTTAGTTATAACGGCATTATTGATTTGCTTCACAATAAAAGCGGAGGAAAAACAGATAGCAAGTCCGGATGGGAAAATAGTAGTAACCATCTCTGATAAGAATGGACAACCTTCCTATCGCATCAGTTATAAGGATACTCCTTTTATCAATTCTTCTTCTTTGGGACTTATTACGAATATAGGTGATTTTTCCCGGGAAATGTCTTTGGAACACGATGTTCAGTCAAGCAGAATTGACGAGACTTATACATTGCCCAATATAAAGCAGAGTAATGTGCACTATGTAGCCACAGAGGGTGTATACCGGTTTAGTCAGGAAGGCAAGATGATTTACGATGTTATATTTCGTGTAAGTGACCGGGATGTTGCTTTCAAGTATAAAATGTATCCTCAAAAGAATACTTTATCCTGCATTGTGAAAGAGGAGGCGACAAGTTTTGTGCTTCCTGATGGGAGTACGACTTTTTTGTGTCCGCAAAGCAAACCTATGGGAGGATTTGCCCGTACTTCTCCCAGTTATGAGACGCCGTATAAAGCAGATGATGCTATGGGCAAAAATGGATGGGGTGAAGGTTATACTTTCCCTTGTCTGTTCCGTAATGGTGATAAAGGATGGATACTTATTTCGGAAACAGGTGTAGATAGTAAATATTGTGGAAGTCGCTTACTGGGACGTGAAAATGGCTTGTATACAATCGGTTTTCCTCAGGAAGGTGAAATGAATGGAAATGGTACAACTGCACCTGGACTTGCCCTGCCGGGAGAAACGCCTTGGAGAACGATCACTTTGGGTGAAACTTTGGCTCCGATTGTTGAAACGACAGTTTCCTTTGATGTTGTAAAGCCACTGTATGAAGTATCCGGAAAATATGAATACGGCAGAGGTTCCTGGAGCTGGATTATTGGTATGGATGGAAGTACGAAGTATGAAGAGCAATTACGTTATATTGATTTCTCTGCGGCAATGGGATACCAGTCTGTATTGGTAGATGCATTGTGGGATACGCAAATAGGCTATGACAAAGTTGAAAAGCTGGCTAAGTATGGTGCGGAAAAAGGAGTGGGGCTTTATCTGTGGTATAATTCTAATGGATATTGGAATGATGCCCCACAATCACCGCGTGGTATCATGGACAATGCGATAGCCCGACGCAAGGAGATGAAATGGATGCAAAGCATTGGAATACGTGGTATAAAGGTTGACTTCTTTGGTGGTGATAAGCAAGTCACCATGCAGCTGTATGAAGATATTCTTGCTGATGCCAATGAATATGGGTTACTGGTGATTTTCCACGGGTGTACTTTGCCTCGCGGTTGGGAACGTATGTATCCTAACTTTGCGTCGAGTGAAGCTGTATTGGCCAGTGAGAACCTGCATTTCTCTCAGGGAAGTTGTGACAATGAAGCTTTCAATGCCTGTCTGCATCCATTTATTCGTAATACGGTGGGTAGCATGGACTTTGGCGGCAGTGCACTGAATAAATATTATAATGCGGATAATGCTCCACGCGGAAACCGGCGTATGACTTCTGATGTGTTTGCTTTAGCTACTGCAGTATTGTTCCAAAGTCCGGTACAACATTTTGCCTTGGCTCCGAACAATCTGACAGATGCTCCGGAATGGGCGATAGGCTTCATGAAAGAAGTCCCCACTACGTGGGATGAAGTACGCTTTATTGATGGCTATCCCGGTAAATATGTAGTTATGGCACGCAGGCATGGAGATAAATGGTATGTTGCAGGAGTTAATGCGCAGAAAGAGACCGTAAAGTTGAAGATTGCTTTAACGATGTTTATGCCTGGTGATCAAGTGAGGGTATTTACTGATAATGAAGAATTGCAAGGAAATGTAAAACAGATAAAGGTAAATAAGAAACAGGAGTTACAATTGGCAATTCCTTGCAATGGTGGAATATTAATTGTAGAATAATCAAACTAAAAAAGCAATATGGATAAAATGAAATCTTTATTCCTTTCATCGCTATTGGTGGTGGTGAGTACTTCGGGATTGGCACAAAATCCAATCATTCAGACAAATTATACGGCTGATCCGGCCCCAATGGTATATAATGATAAAGTATATCTTTATACTACCCATGATGAGGATAATTCTACTTGGTTTACGATGAACGACTGGCGCTTGTATACGACCAGTGATATGGTGAACTGGACGGATCATGGCGCTGTGTTATCATATACTGATTTTAGTTGGGCAAAAGGGGATGCATGGGCTCCACAATGCATTGAGAGAGATGGTAAGTTTTATATGTACGTACCCATGATTTCGAATATAAACAACAGAGGTGCAATCGGTGTGGCGGTAGCTGACAGTCCTTACGGGCCCTTTTATGATCCGCTTGGGAAACCACTGGTCCAGAGTGAATGGGGAGACATTGATCCGACTGTTTTTATTGATGATGACGGACAGGCTTATTTGTATTGGGGAAACCCCAACCTGTATTATGTGAAGTTGAATGAAGATATGATTTCTTATAGTGGGGATATTGTACGTGTACCTTTGGTAGCGGAATCGTTTGGTAAACGCGAAGGCGATGCTCAGAGAGCCACTCTGTATGAAGAAGGTCCCTGGCTTTATAAGCGGGATAAGAAGTATTATTTATTCTGGCCGGGAGGTCCGCTGCCTGAGCATATCGGATACTCAACCAGCGATACTCCTACAGGTCCGTGGAAATACGGTGGAGTAGTGATGCCTGCCGGTGGCGGAGCGTTTACCATTCACCCGGGAGTTATTGATTTCAAGGGTAAAACTTACTTTTTCTATCATAACGGACAGTTGCCCGGAGGTGGTGGATTCAACCGTTCGGTATGTGTGGAAGAGCTTAAATTCAACAAAGACGGATCTATTCCTCAACTGAAGATGACAGAGGGCATTACAAAAGGGATTACGACACTGAATCCGTATGTAAAAACGGAAGCGGAGACTATTGCTTTTTCTGAAGGGTTCAAGTCTTTCAAAAATGATCAGGTGGGTGTTTTTGTTACGGCAATGAAGAATGGCAGTTATACTTGTGTTCGCGGTGTAGATTTCAAGGCAACCGGTGCAACGAAGTTCAGTGCCAGAATAGGAACTACACATAATGATCCCGTAAATCTGGAAATCCGTCTGGATGGTGTTGATGGGCAACTGATAGGGACAATGAAGGTACCGCGTACAGGAGGAAGTGATCGTTGGGACTTACGGACTATTGACATTACAAAAGTGACAGGAGTACATGATTTGTATTTTGTAGTAAAGGGGCGCCCTGCTACCAATCTTATGTATTTTGATTATTGGATGTTTTCTAAATAACTTGTACTAAATACTATGAGGAATAAAAGGAAGTATATCAGAACAACAGGAATCATCCTGTTGTTCTGTGTTGCTTTGTTGAATACGGCATGTGTTTCAAAGCAAAAAGAGAAAGTCGTTCTTGAACTGAAACAGGGATTACTTTCGCTGATACCATTAAATCAGAATGCTGTTCGGGTACAGTTTTCCCAACCGGGTTCGGCGCCTATGGAAGAGCTTATCTATACAGAAAAACTTCCTGTTCCTGAATATGAAGTTACAGAAGATAAGCAATCGCTGGTTTTATCTCTGGATGGAATTTCAGTGGAATTCGACAAAGGTACGGAAGTCTTGACTTTTAAAGATGCGAATAAGCGTATCATTCTTCAAGAGAAAGTTGGCGGACGTTTTATGAAGGTTTCTTCTGTACAGAATGAACCTACCTATCAAGTGGAACAGCGTTTTGTTTCTCCGAAAGATGAATACATATATGGTACAGGGCAGTTTCAGGATGGTTATCTAAATATCCGGGGGTTGACACGGCGCTTGACGCAGGTGAATACACAGATTTCTATTCCTTTTATTCTTTCAAGTAAAGGCTATGGGTTGCTGTGGAACAACTATGGATTGACGGATTTCAATCCGGCAGATCAATTTGTGGAGTTGACTCCCGCCAATGCAAGTGGAGAGGCTGTTACGGTAAATACCACCGGTACGAGTGGAAATGTAAGGGAAACCAGACAAACCTATTCGTTTACAGCTTCGGTGGATGTACCTCGCTCCGGTAGTTATTCTTTGTTGCTGGATGTGGGACAGCGAATGGCACGGAAATATTATCTGGTTATTGACGGACAAAAGATTGTGGATGTCAATAATTTATGGTTACCTCCCACTACTTCTGCCATTGTGGAACTGACAGCCGGTAAGCACGATATAGAAGTACAAGGTGAACGTAATGATAAGCCTGTGTTATATTGGCGTTCTGTTTCAGAAGAGACTGTATTCCGTTCTTCGGTTGCCCAAATGTTAGATTATACGGTTTTCGCCGGTAACGGAGATGAAGTGATCGCCAGCTATCGGGAACTGACCGGACCTGCCCCCATGATGCCTTTGTGGAGTCTGGGATATATACATTGTCGGGAGCGTTATAATACTCAAGCAGAATTGCTGGAGAATGCCCGTGAATTCAGGGAACGGAAATTGCCTATCGATATGATTGTACAGGACTGGCAATATTGGGGAAAATATGGCTGGAATGCCATGAAGTTTGATGAAGACAGATATCCTGATCCGGGAAGTATGATGAAGGAACTTCATGAGATGGATGTGCGTCTGATGATCTCTGTATGGTCTAAAATCGATGCTCAGTCCGAAGTGGGAAAACAAGCCAAGGAAAAGGGATATTACATACCGGGCAGTGACTGGATTGACTTTTTCAATCCGGACGCGGCGGCTTTCTATTGGCAGAATTTCCGTACCGGATTATTGAAATATGGTATTGATGCTTGGTGGCAGGATGCTACTGAACCGGAGAATGATGATTTGCAGAACCGTCGCATTAATCGTGAACAAACTCCGGGAGAGGTGTACCGGAATGTATATCCGATGTATGTCAGCAAGACAATCTATGAAGGTTTACGTCAAGATGATCCTGACAGGCGAGCTATGATTTTTACTCGCAGTGGATTTTCAGGAATGCAACGTTATGCAGCCGCCACATGGTCGGGAGACGTAGGACATGACTGGGAAACCTTACGTCGGCAAATCGTAGGGGGATTGGGGCAGATGGCGACAGGACTGCCTTGGTGGACTTATGATGCAGGTGGGTTCTTCCGTCCGGGCGACCAGTATACAAATACCGGATACCATGAACAGTTGATCCGCTGGATACAGGCAGGAACATTTTTCCCGCTGATGCGTGTGCATGGTTATATGAGTAATACCGAGCCGTGGCGATATGGAGAAAAGGTGGAACATATCATTGCCCGATATCTGGATTTACGTTATAGGCTTCTTCCTTATATCTATTCACAAAATGCTGCGGTTTCATTCAATGGTTCTACTTTGATGCGTCCGTTGGTGATGGATTTCCCTGAAGACCGTTTTGCACTGGAACAAAACTATCAGTTCATGTTCGGACCTTCTATATTGGTGGCTCCGGTGGTAGAAAGCGGTGTTAACCGAATGAAGGTTTATCTTCCGGAATGTTCGGCCGGCTGGGTAGATTTCTGGAATGGTACACCTCATAAGGGAGGTATATTCACAGATGTAAATGTGGATCTTATGAAGACTCCTTTATTTGTGAAAGCGGGTTCTATATTGCCGTTGGGACCTCAGAAGCAATATGCATCGGAGGAGACGGAACAACCGTGGGAAATCCGTATTTATCCGGGAGCTGATGGTTCTTATTCTGTTTATGAAGACGAAGGAATCAATTACAATTATGAGAAAGGTCAGTTCTGCACGTTTGATCTGAAGTGGAATGATTCGGATAAGACCCTTACTATCAGTGACAGAAAAGGTTCGTTTGCAGGAATGAAGGAAAGAATGGACTTTAATATTGTAATTGTAACGCCGGAGTCAGGTACTGGAATTTATCAGTCAAAAGTGAATAAGAGCATTGTCTATGAGGGAAAATCAATGGTGATATCACTGTAGTGTTTTTTGAGGCAATGATTTGGAAATATCTTAAAATATGAAGAATAATATGAAGCAGTTTTTGACCCTCGTAGGGTTTGTAATAGCGTCCATTACTACAGGATGTGGTCAATCCCATACTGTGTGGCTTGATGATTTGGATCTGACAGCTATGACTCAAGGTAATGGAGTAGCTATGAAAAATAAATCGGTTGACGGTAAAACCTTGACAATCGGAGGACAAACGTTTGAACGTGGAGTAGGTACCCATTCAGTCAGTGAGATAGCAATTCAATTGGATGGCAAAGCCGTATCATTTACGGCTCAGGTAGGGCTGGATGATGAGATCATCGAGCATAAAACGTCTGCCGAATTTATTGTAATAGGAGATGGAGCCAGGCTTTGGTCCAGTGGGATTGTAAAGGCAGGAGATGCGCCTAAATTATGTTCGGTTTCATTGGATGGAGTCAAAAGGCTTGAGCTGATAGTTGCTGATGGTGGTGACGGGCCTTACTATGACCATGCCGACTGGGCGGATGCAAAGATAATATCAAAAGGAAAGAAGAGTTTTCCTACACTTAAATTTATTGCTACGGAACCTTATATACTGACTCCACCCGCTCCCGCGACGCCGAGAATTAATGGGGCCTCTGTGTTTGGAGTGCGTCCCGGTTCGCCATTCCAATATCAGATAGCGGCTACAGGAGATCGTCCGATGAGATTTGCAGCGGAGGGATTACCGGCAGGATTGGAGATTCACCCGGAAACGGGTCTGATTACGGGTAAGCTAACCAAGGCTGGTACATTTGAAGTGGTTTTACAGGCGAAAAATGTGAAAGGAACGGCAGAAAGAAAACTTCGTATTGAGTGTGGTGACAGAATTGCTCTTACTCCGCCGATGGGATGGAACAGTTGGAACTGCTTCGGACACGAAGTCTCGGCTGAGAAAGTGAAACAAGCGGCAAGAGCTATGATTGAAAGTGGTTTAGTGAATTATGGCTGGACTTATATCAATATAGATGATTCATGGCAACATCACAGAGATCCCAACGACCGGACCAGAGGTGGACGGTTGCGTGACGATCAGGGTAATATTATACCTAATGCCCAATTCCCTGATATGAAAGGGTTAACGGACTACATACATTCACTTGGACTGAAAGTGGGTATTTATTCTTCACCCGGTCCGTGGACTTGCGGAGGTTGCGTAGGCAGTTATGGTTATGAAAAGCAAGATGCCGATATGTATGGTGAATGGGGGCTTGATTATTTGAAATATGACTGGTGCAGTTACGGGGGAGTACTTGACCGTGATTTGGATAAGGATCCTTACAGCGTGTCTTCCTTGGCGTTTCAAGGGGGAGGGGATTCAATTGCCGGTAGAAAGCCATTTAAGATTATGGGGGATTATTTGCGTCAGCAGCCCAGGGACATTGTTTATAACCTGTGTCAGTATGGCATGGGGGATGTCTGGAAATGGGGAGATGCCGTTGGAGGCCAGTGCTGGCGTACGACTAACGATATCACTGATACTTGGGAAAGTGTAAAAGGCATCGCTCTTTCTCAGGACCGTGCAGCTGCATGGGCGAAACCCGGTAACTGGAATGATCCGGACATGCTGGTTCTAGGTATTGTAGGTTGGGGAAATCCTCACCAAACCAAGCTTAAACCTGATGAACAGTATCTCCATTTCAGTCTTTGGAGCTTATTCTCTGCACCGCTTCTGATAGGTTGTGACTTGGAGAAAATGGATGATTTTACCCTGAGCCTGCTGACTAACAATGAGGTGATAGCTGTTAATCAGGATCCTTTGGGTAAACAAGCTACATGTGTATATTCAATAGGGGAATTACGTATTTATGTGAAAGAACTAGAAGATGGCAGTAAGGCGGTTGGTTTCTGTAATTTCGACCGGGAAAAGGCTGATATCTCTTTCCGTGATTTTGATAAACTGAATATTACGGGTAAACAAACTGTGCGTGACCTTTGGAGACAAAAGGATATAAAAACCTTGGATACAGGACGGAAGCCATTGTCACTTAATGTTCCGGCCCATGGTGTACTTCTTTATAAATTTACACCGGTTCAATGAAATGTAAAAAAATAGAATTACTTACTTAATTGTTTTTATCATGAGAAACACTCTTTTTATTGCTAGTTTATATCTGATCTTATCCGCTTGCGGCGAGAAAAGTAATGAAGTGAAGTTTATTTCGGAAAGTAATCCGATAGTGACGGATAAGTTTACCGCTGATCCGGCACCTATGGTGCATAATGGTAGACTGTACCTCTATGTGGGTCACGATGAGGCTGAAGAAGGACAGGACTTTAACATAACCGAATGGCTGTGTTATTCAACAAAAGATATGAAAACATGGACCGATCATGGAAGTGTGCTGAAGCCTACCGATTTCTCGTGGGGAGTTGGAGAAGCATGGGCTTCTCAGGTTATAGAGAAAGATGGAAAGTTCTATTATTATACAACGGTACAAGCAGGCGCTCCATATAATAGTAAAACGGTGGGTGTTGCAGTGTCGGACAGTCCGACAGGCCCTTTCATCGATGCTCGGGGTACACCGCTTATTACAGATGATATGACTCCTAACGGTCCTCGTGGATGGTGGAACGATATCGATCCGACCGTTTTTGTGGATGATGACGGCACACCATGGATGAGTTGGGGTAACGGTACCTGCTTCTTAGTGAAACTTAAACCCAATATGACAGAACTGGACGGAAACATAGAGATTCTTAAAATGCCGAAATTTGTGGAAGGGCCATGGATTCATAAGCGTGAAAATCTTTACTATCTGACGTATGCATCGATGGGTAAGGGGCGTGAAACCATTAGTTATGCCACGGCACCAAGTATGGAAGGTCCATGGACCTATCGTGGAGTCTTGACAGGAATGGCAGAAAATAGTTTTACCATACATCCGGGAATCATTGAATTCAAGGGACAAAACTATCTGTTCTATCATAATGCAATACTTACCATAGATGGTAAATCCGGTGCCACAGGGCGCCGAAGCGTGTGCGTTGACTATCTTTATTATCTACCCGACGGACGTATGGCGTATGTTGAGCAAACCAAAGAAGGTATTACTGTGAAGCCGAAGACTGCTGCCGAAGTAGCTGAGATTGTAAATCCATACACTGATGAAAAAGAAGTTGTGGTAGAAAAAGAAGTAATAGCGGATTGAATGTAAATTGAGCAAGTAATATTATATATCATGAACAAGAGAATAACTTTATTTCTCATTACCCTTTTAACGGTTTGTGGGGTACAATCGCAGAACAATAATCAAAATCGGAACGCTGATTTCCATAAATGGGCAGAAACACCACCTATGGGTTGGAATAGTTGGGATTGCTTTGGGGCTAATGTTACTGAGGCGGAAGTGAAAGCCAATGCCGATTATATGGCGGAGCACCTGAAAGACTACGGCTGGGAGTATATTGTTGTGGATATCCGCTGGTTTGTGGAAAACCAGACTACCGGTTACTATAACTTCAAAGATCCTAAATATGTGCTCGATGAATACGGCCGCTATATGCCTGCCGTGAACCGTTTTCCATCAGCTGGCAACGGAAATGGATTTAAGCCTCTTGCTGACTATGTCCACAGTAAGGGATTGAAGTTTGGTATCCATCTGATGCGCGGTGTACCCACACTTGCCGTAGAGAAGAAATTGCCGGTGAAAGATGCCGGTGGAGTAACGGCTGCCGATATTTATTCTACCGACTGGAAATGCCCCTGGTTGGGAGATAACTACACGATTGTAGCCGACAGACCGGGAGCGCAGGAATATTATAATTCAATCTTCGATCTGTATGCTTCATGGGGAGTGGATTTTGTTAAGATTGATGATCTTTCCCGCCCTTATCATCAGGCGGAAATAGAGATGATACGTAAGGCGATTGACCGTACCGGACGGCCGATTGTATTGAGCATGTCACCGGGAGAAACCGATGTGAATAAGGCGGATCACGCTGTAGGGCATGCTAATATGTGGCGTACGGTAGATGATTTCTGGGACAATTGGCCGCATCTTTACCATCAGTTTGAAGTATGTCCCAAATGGGCGCCTTATATAGGTCGTGGCGCATGGCCCGATGCCGATATGTTGCCGTTGGGGCATATTGATCTTCGAGGTAACGCCCGTATGAGTAAGTTTACGCGGGATGAACAATATATGGTTATGACGTTGTTTGCTATGTTCAAGTCGCCGCTGATGTTCGGTGGGCACTTACCTGATAATGATAAATTCACCAATTCGCTGATAACGAATGAAGAAGTGCTCTATGTACATCGGAACTCTGTAAACAACAAGCAATGGTATAATAAAGATGGCGTTATAGCCTGGACAGCTGATGATCCCAGAAATGGAGATAAATATCTGGCACTGTTCTATGTAGATCAGAAAGAACCCCGGGAGTCACATCCTGCCAATCGGAAAGTGACTGTAGATCTGAAAGAATTAGGATTTGGCGGAGCTGCCAAAGTACGTGATATCTGGAGGAATCAGGATCTTGGCAATTTCTCAGGAACGGAGTTCTCACCTGTCATCAATTATCACGGCGCAGGGTTGTACAGGATCTCGAAAAAGTTGAAAGTACAGACTAACAATCCGATTATTCAGACTAAATATACAGCCGATCCGGCACCAATGGTGCACAATGATACTGTATTCCTTTATTCAAGTCACGACGATGACAATGCGAAAGGCTTTGTTATGCGCGAATGGTTACTTTATACTTCGACTGATATGGTGAATTGGACAGATCACGGAGTGGTTGCCTCGCTGAAAGACTTCAAATGGGTTCCTTATGACAATGGTGCCTGGGCACCGCAGTGTATTGAACGCAACGGGAAATTCTATATGTATTGTCCGATGCCCGGTGGGATAGGCATCGGTGTGCTGGTTGCCGATAGTCCTTATGGGCCGTTTATAGATCCCATCGGAAAGCCATTAGTGAAAAACAGTTATGCTGATATAGATCCTACGGTGCTGATTGATGATGATGGGCAGGCTTATATGTATTGGGGAAATCCGGATTTATATTATGTGAAGTTGAATGAAGATATGATTTCCTGTGATGGTGAAGTAGTGCATGAGCAGATGACACATGAGGCTTTTGGCGAACGGAAGGGGAATCAGAAACGCCCCACTTTATATGAAGAAGGGCCGTGGGCTTACAAGAGAAAGAATAAGTATTACATGGCGTTCGCGTCCACCTGCTGTCCCGAAGGCATGGGATATTCGATGAGTGACTCTCCAACTGGTCCCTGGGTATATAAAGGTATGATTATGGAAGGTGACAGAAGATCAAATGGCAATCATCCGGGTATTATCGACTATAAAGGGAATACGTATGTCTTTGGCTTCAATTATGATATCCATTTTTCCAAGATTTCCCAGCACTATGAGCGACGCTCTATTTGTGTGGAGAAACTGACCTTTAATCCGGATGGCACAATTCAGCAACTTCCGTTCTGGACGGCAAAAGGCGTAGATCCGGTGGGTAAGCTGGATCCTTACCGTCGCATTGAAGCTGAGACAATAGCTTGGAGTGAGGGCTTGAAGACAGAAAAGAGCGAGGCAGGTATGTATGTTACGGCTATTCACGACGGGGATTATATTCGTGTGCGCAATGTCGATTTCAAGAAAGGGGCGAAGTCATTTGAAGCAGTTGCTGCATCGTCTTCTTCCGGTGGGCAAATAGAAATTCGTTTGGATGACAAAGAAGGTACGCTGATCGGCACCTGCGTTATTGGCAATACAGGTGGTCCGGAAAGTTGGAAGACTTTCCAGGCTCAGGTTGATAAAGTAAAAGGCGTGCACGATGTTTACTTCATCTTTAGAGGCGGCGAAGATGAGCTATTTAACTTCGACTGTTGGAAGTTTATCAGATAGCGGACAGTTAAGGCTTTAGTTCATTATTGCTTGAATAGGTTGTATCGGAAATAGATATTATCTATGTCTGCATAGATAAATCCGATGAATAAAAAGTGTGTAAATATCAAACAAAACCCTTACTTTTGTGTTGTTAATAAGAGTGACTAACGACAATTGATACGTAATTTACTAACTAAATAAGAAAAAGAACTATGGCTAAAAGTGTTAAGGGAACTCAGACAGAAAAGAATCTGCTGACCTCATTTGCAGGAGAATCACAAGCAAGAATGCGTTACACTTATTTTGCAAGTGTAGCTAAGAAGGAAGGTTACGAACAAATTGCTGCTATCTTTACTGAAACGGCTGATCAGGAGAAAGAACACGCTAAACGTATGTTCAAGTATCTGGAAGGTGGTATGGTAGAAATTACAGCAAGCTATCCTGCCGGTGTTATCAGCACCACACTGGATAACCTGAAAGAAGCTGCTGCCGGTGAACACGAAGAATGGTCTTTGGACTATCCCCACTTTGCTGACGTAGCGGAAAAAGAAGGTTTCTATGAAATCGCTGCTATGTACCGCAACATTTCAATTGCCGAGAAGGGTCATGAAGAAAGATACCTGGCTTTCGTAAACAATATCGAGAATGCTACAGTATTCGCTAAAGAAGGTGAAGTAGTATGGCAATGCCGTAATTGCGGTTTCATCTTCACAGGTAAAGAAGCTCCTGAAGTTTGCCCGGCATGTTTGCATCCGCAGGCTTATTTCGAAGTGAAAAAAGAAAACTATTAAGAAATTCTTATTTCTATGATAAAGAACGCCCGGGTGTTTCGCTTGAAGAAACATCCGGGCGTTCGGCATTAATAAAGGAGATAACTCCTTAACCCGTTGGCGGAATTACTTTCTTTCTGGCGGGTTATGAATTAATTCACCACAGATTACACAGATTGACACAGATTCTATTTTACTGATTATTAGATTAATAAATCTGTGTGAATCTGTGTAATCTGTGGTGAGTCTTATTCATTCCTTTCCCGGGATGAATTAATTCCGCCAACGGGGGTGTCCTTATCCTATTTTTTTGCGTGCGGATAATCAATCGTATAGTGTAATCCCCGGCTTTCCTTGCGTTCTATAGCCTGGCGGGTAATCAGATATCCGACATTGACCATGTTGCGCAGTTCGCAAATTGCCCTGGATGCCTTGCTACGTTTAAAGAGGTCTTCCGTTTCCTCATATATCATATCCAAACGTACCCAGGCACGTTTCAGACGCAAGTCGCTTCGTACGATACCTACATAGGCTCCCATAATCTGGTTCACTTCTTTCATGCTCTGAGTAATAAGCACCATCTCTTCGTTGGTCACAGTTCCTTCGGCATTCCATTCCGGTATTTCGTGGTTGAACTCATAGCGGTCGAGTACGCTTAGCGCATGTTTGGCGGCAGCATCGGCATAGACAACCGCTTCAATCAAAGAGTTGGAAGCTAGACGGTTGCCTCCGTGAAGACCTGTGCAAGAACATTCTCCTACGGCATACAGGCGATTGATGGAAGACTCTCCGTTTAGGTTTACCTTGATGCCACCACAGAGGTAGTGTGCGGCAGGAGCTACCGGGATATAGTCTTTGGTGATATCGATACCTAAGCTGAGGCACTTTTCGTAGATATTCGGGAAATGCTTCTTGGTTTCTTCCGGATCTTTGTGCGTGACGTCCAGATATACATGGTCGTCACCGCGTTGCTTCATTTCGCTGTCGATGGCACGTGCCACGATATCACGCGGAGCAAGAGAAAGACGCGGGTCATATTTCTGCATAAACTCTTCACCACCCATATTGCGTAATACGGCACCATATCCGCGCATCGCTTCCGTAATCAGGAAACAGGGACGGTCGCCCGGATGATAAAGCGCTGTGGGGTGGAACTGGATGAACTCCATATCCTGTACGAAACCTTTGGCACGGTAGACCATGGCGATACCGTCTCCGGTAGCAACCAGCGGATTGGTGGTGTTGCGGTAAACAGCACCTACACCTCCCGTAGCCATCAGCGTCACTTTGGAAAGGAAAGTATCCACTTCGCCCGTGTCTTCATTCAGCACATACGCTCCGTAGCACTTGATGCCCGGGGTATGGCGGGTTACGATGATACCCATGTGATGCTGCGTGATGATTTCTACGGCAAAATGGCGGTTGAATATTTCGATATTGGGGTGCGTCTTTACGGCTCTGATAAGGCTTTCCTGTATTTCAGCACCTGTATTGTCTTTGTGGTGCAGAATGCGGAATTCGGAGTGACCGCCTTCTTTATGGAGGTCGAAGTCTCCCTTATCGTTCTTGTCGAAGTCCACTCCCCAGTCTATCAGTTCTTTGATTTGTCCGGGGGCCTCGCGCACCACTTTCTCCACGGCGGCGCGGTCACTGATCCAGTCGCCTGCAATCATGGTGTCTTCAATGTGCTTGTCGAAGTTATCTACCAGTGTATTGGTTACTGAGGCAATTCCCCCTTGTGCGAAGAAGGTATTGGCTTCTTCCAGTTCCGTTTTGCAGATGAGTGCTACCTTACCTTTATGAGCCACTTTCAGAGCGAAACTCATGCCGGCTATACCGGAACCAATTACTAAAAAGTCGAACTCTTTAATCATATTTCGTATGTTTAAGTACTGCAAAGCTACAAAATAACTGGGTTGCTTGTACTTTTCCTGTATATTAATTCACGACTTTATGATAAGTATTGCTTTATAACCTCATCCAGCGACTCTTCTTTTGTAAGGTTTATTTTCTTGCGCATACGCGAACGGATCATATTGACGCTACTCCGGTTGATGCCCATTATCAAGGCTATTTCATCCGTACTTTGATTCATGCAGATGAGCATGGCCAGTAGTTCCTCGTTGCGGGTGAGCTGCGGATACTTTTTCCGCAACTTAGGCAGGTAAAGCGGATATATGGCGGCAAATGATTTTCTGAAGGTGTTTTCATCTTCTTTACTGAGTAGGCTTTGCCCGGTCAGTTGGCTGACGGCGCTCAGGTTGTTGGTGGCCATTGCCTGTTCTATCTGTCCGGCCAATAGTTCGTTGTGCCGGTTCAGTTCTTGCTGACGGGCCATTAACTTTTGTATTTCCTGTTTACGCTTTTCCAATAACAGGCGATTTGCCTTCCTCTTAGTGATAAAATAGGCAATGGAAATGATAAGTAACAACAACAGTGCAATGGAGATGTATATATTGAAGAACAACTGATGTTGTTGCAGCTCTACTTGTGCGGAAAGCAACTTGTTTTCCTTCTCTTTACGCTCGGCATCAAACCGGATATTGGCGGCGGCAACGGCACGTATCTTTTCATCCAGATTCAGGGAGTCAGCGAAGAGCTGGTCTCGGTCGTAGCAACGGAAGAAGGCATCGTCCATTCTCATCCTCCGGTAGTAGTCCATCAGTATCCGGTTGGCATTCTTCTCTTTTCCGATCATGTCCATCCGGGCAAATCCACGGGCTGCCTTTTCTATAAGAGGTATTCCTTGTGAGGCCTTACCTGTCTCCAGCAGAGCACGTCCTAAATGAAGGTTCAGGTCATACCTGGCCCATTGAGGCATGCGGGTACTGTCCGGACAAATGCTTACTGCAAGCTGTAATGCCTTTTGTACAGAGTCCGGATAGTCCAGATAGCTATCTACTGTGAGGACTTTGTTGACAAACACACCTTTAAAGCTTTCCTGTTCGGCTGAAGTTTTCTCGGCTCGGTCCAGATAGTAGAATACGGAATCTTTATCTTGGATTCTGCGGAATATTTCTGCACGATAGCGATAGAGATCGCCCAGTCCGAAGCTGTCCTTCAAGAGTGAATAGTATTGGGCTTTGGAATTCAGCTCTAAGGCACGGTCGTACATGCCCAGTTCGGCATAGAGGTTGGCCTGTTCGCCATAGGCTATCACTATATTAGGAGGGGCTATGCTATCATTATAGCTGTTGATAGCTTCCTGATTAGTGGCTACCGCTTTTTCGTATTCACCGATCAGGCGGTAATAGATGCCCAGTCGGGATATGATGCGGAGCATATTGTGGAATTTCCCTCCCTGATGGTAATATTCCATCGCTTTCTCCAGGAGTCGGATAGCTTGGGGAATATCGTTACCAGAATAGATATAAACTCCGCTGACAATTTCGGCTTGCGGAATGTAACGGTCGGCATCATCGTATTCGGGTAATTGCAAGTATTCGTCTGCCAGCCGGATGGCTGCCTCGTTGTCTCCGCACATCTGGTGCAAGCCTGCCCGCGCGGATAACAGTTCGTGTTTGCAATGTTGTTGCAGAAAGGGAGCATCGTTGAGGCTATCCAGATATTCTATACCGGGACGAAATTGCTTGCTGCCCAGATAACTGAAATAGAAGAAGTTGACCATCTGCCGGGCATATTTGACCATTGTATCTTTAGGCTCGGTATGATCTGCTACGGCCAGCAATTCGGATATCTTTTGTTTGCCTTCGTCAATGGCTGCCTGATGCTTTCTCTCTTTCAGTAATGTGTTCAGTTGTTGGATAGTCTGCTGCCATTGCTGTGTGTCCTGATTACCTGAAGAATGTGGGGGGACGGTACAGGCTCCGGCTGACAGCATGAGGAGTAACATAAATGTTTTTATCTTCATAAGTTGGAGGTTTATTTGGTTTGCCGGACAAAGATACAATTCCATTTTAAAAAAGAAATAAGTGCTACCTCTATTTTTTATGTTTTATTGAGCTTGATAATGAGAGAGATACATTTTTGTATATTGGATTGTACATTGGTTATTTATGGTTTAATCTTATAGTTTCTGCAAATTTGCAGTCTATAGAAGACTAACCAAATAATAAATTAAGGTGGAAAAGATGTCACGATTGTGTATGAAAGAAATCAGTAGGGCTTTGATAGAGATGATTTCCGATGAATCGCCCTATGCTTCGAAGGATATGCTTTGCGGAGCGCGTGGAGCCGTTTTCCGCGAGATATTTATTTTTCATTATCCAGACTTTATAGAGAAGGTGCAGAAGTTGGTTCCCGGTGCTACGAAAGATGAGGAATTGCTCTGTATGCTGATTGCCGTTGGGCAGTCGGTAGATGAGATTGAGCAACTGTTTTGTTTGCCGGCCGAGCAGGTGTATATGTTCCGTAAGTCGGTATGCTGGAAGATGAGATTGGAGGAAGAAAAGCTGTTGGGTGATAAATTGCGGGAGATATTGGAAGGATAACTCCTGCTGTTCCGCAAAAATACCTATCTTAGCGGCAAAAACAGAACAAAATGAATCGTATCTTCCATGCCCGCATTGCTATAGGGCAATATTTGTTTTTAGTGCTGACAACGATTATCGTTATTTATGCCATGTGGATGCAGCATGCCGTCATGGCCGTCCTTTTCATGCTCCTGCTCGTCATCGCCATCGAGCGACTCATTCATACTACGTATACGCTGACCACAGACGACAGGCTCCTCCTTTTTTACGGACGCTTTTCCCGTTCGGAGGAAATATCCCTGAAAGACATTATCTCTGTGGAGCGGGCCTCGTCCATGAAAATAGGACGTTTCGCCGTGATGCGCTATGTGCTGGTGAAGTACGGAACGAGGGGGAAATGTGCCGTGCTGCTTCCGGTGAAGGAAGATATGTTCATAAAAACCCTTACGAATCGTTTAAATGAAGTGAAGAAATACTAATTCTCTATTCCCCTGTTGCAGCCTTCCCGAGAGTCGTCCGTCTAATTTCTAAAAATAAGAGAAATGATGATGAATTTGACTTGTGCTATTTTGCATGCCGACAGACAGGTGAGTGAACAACTAGAAGCGTTCATAGCCAAGACACCCTTTCTTGCTTTGTGTGGAAAGTACAGTAATCCTATTGAGGCTTTGAAGGGTTATTATGATAATAAGGTACACCTTTACTTTGTAGGAATCGGGCAGGAAGAAACGGAGGGCATCAACGGGATGGAATTCAGTAAGCTACTCTCTCCGTCCACCCGTGTCATATTTATTGCGGATACTCCCCGGTATGCCGCCGAGTGCTTTCGGCTGGACGCATTGGACTATCTGATATCCGAAGTCAGTTTTCCGGTTTTTTTCGAAGCGGTGAATAAGGCTTCGCGTTGGTTCAGCCTGAAAGGTGAAACGGAAATGCCGCTTACCGTTCTTCCCGAAAAGTCTCAGACGGAAACTTGCCAACCGGAAACGCTCAAGGTGATTTATGTGAAGTCCGACAATCGGATTTTCCGCTTGGATATATCCCGGATATCCTATATCGAAGGATTGGGTGATTATGTGAAGATTTATAGCAAGGACGAGCCAAAGCCTGTGCTGAGCTTGTGCACGATGAAGTATATGGAAGAGAAACTGCCTTCCGATGAGTTCATACGCGTCCACCGTTCGTTTATTATACGCAAAGACTGCATACGCATCATAGAAAGCAGCAAGATTGCTTTGGACAAGAGAAGTATTCCTATCGGAGAGGTTTACCGGAAGAAGCTGAAGAATTATATTGCTGATTATTCTGTTCTTTAACCTGTTGCGATGCTTGTTTCCGGAATTAGCTCACATCGGTACAGAGGTGGGGTATCTTCTCACTACGACTGAGGGTACTTCCCATTACGACTGAAGGTACTTCCCACTACGACTGAACAGGTGTTTCACTACGACTGGACTCAGTGGAACACCAAGTGTTTTATCACACAGGAAGTTATGCTTCTTGCATTACCCTTATTTCAGCTTTGCCCGTGATATTCTTTCTCCGAACGTAAGATTCAGATTTACGCTAAAACGACTTTCCTGCATTAGGCTACTACGTGAATTTATTTGTTTCCGCCAGGTGGCGCCCAATGAAAGATAAGAGTAACGAATGGGAAAACTCGCCCCGGCACTGATCTCCAGATACTTCATTTTTCCACCTCTCAGATTTATATAAGAATTGCTGAAACCTACCCCTCCCATTAGTTCAGTGGACCGGGGATAGCGTGGGTTTGTGGTATAAATTCCCCCGATATTCATCTTGTGCTGATTCTCATATTTCATGGAAGTGTAGGAGGAAGTGTTACGGCTCCAGTCCAGATAATTGTAGTCGGCGGTAACCACCCAACGTTCGGTAGTCATGGACACTCCGCTGCCAATGTGCATGGGCAGGTATTGCGTCCGGCTATGGTAACTCTTGTCAAGGTTGTCGCTGGTAGAGGAATTACTATAAGTCAGATTATTGTCGTGGCTGATTTGAAGGGAGGGAGCAAATACTAACCCGGCCGCCCACTTCTGCCTTCCGGTAGTATTGAATTCATAATGTACTCCGAAGTCGGCGTAAAAGGCACGTTTGGAAGATTCATATTCCACAATGGCACTCTCCTGTGTTTCACTTTGAGTAACTGTTCCCAGTATGATGCCCAGATTCACACCTACCGACAGATTTTTGGTCAGTGCAAAGGCATTGGTAAGATAACAGCGGTATAAGCCTCCCGATCCTTCAAATAACGAATAAGTATAGCTTCCGGGCATTCCTTCCACCTCTTCTTCGGTCTGGATGACGTATCCTACACTGCTGTAAGGCGATGCACCCACCATGGCATACCAGCGCGGCAACACACGGAAGCCTATGCTGAAGCGGTTGGGATTGCCCATAAAGCTGGAACTGTGATCGTTCTGGAAAGAATAGCGGGCATACGAAGCCGATGCACCGACATCAAATATAAAGCAGGTGCTGTCCATTCGGGTGATGGCTGCCGGGTTCAGAGTGTTCTGGAAGCCGGGCTTGTTCAGGGCTATGCCGATATTGCCCATTCCGGCATAGCGTCCGCCGTCGCTGGTACTTAATTCACCTATTCCATACATGGAAGTGGGCAGGTTTGTGGTGTTTTGGGCTACGATAGAAAGGCTTGTTGCACATAAACTGCACAGCATAAGGGGAATTCGGTGGTGATGTTTCATTTTTCGTTGTATATTTTAAATCTGATATCTAATCTGCATTGTCTCTCCTGGTCGGGGTCGTTGGCAAAGATTATCTGATTGAAGGTCGTTATCATTTCATTGTCCGGCAGACTCAGCAGTAGTTTCTGTCGTTTGATGCCCCATGTGCCGAAGTTGTTGCGGATGAATTCGGTCACGTTAAAAGAGTAGTAGGTATCTCGCCCGAACATCTCGTCCACACTCAGATTGCCAGTCTGTACCGTTACGCCGTCGCTGCCATATACATAGTCTTCCAACACATTGTTTTCGTCCGTGATGTAGAGGCGGATATCTTCCGGTAGCTGGTTCAGCTTGTTATAGCTTCCGGCCTGCGGATAAAGGTAGAGGGTGGCGCTTTCTATGGAGACGATTTCTCCCGCATTCTGTAAATTATTCAGATAGGGGAACTCTATCTGGTTGTAGAGCCCGGTTAGTCCCTGCATATACGCATGCTTGTCCAGATCGTAGGAGTGGATAAGGTTTTCTATTCCGCTTTCCAGAGTGGCAAGGGAAGTCCCTGTCCGGTCGTGACGGATACCCGTGTAGGCATAGTCTGTATTTACGCTGAATACCAGTTCTTTTTCCGTGCGCTGGCTGGTTATCTCTTTATAATGCAGGGTGATGGTCATGGATGATTCATTCACCAGGAATCCTATGATACATCCTCCGTTGCTTTCGGCCACGAGGGCCAGTCCGGGAAATTTTTCCTTGAACTTATCCTGGCTGTCGAAGTAGTCTTCTTCGGCTATGAGGTCTGTCAGCAGTTCTTTACCCAGTTCGTCGGGCAGACGTATCTCCAATTCTCTTTTTTGTCCGGGGCGTGGAGTGAAGGTAAAGCTGAGCAGGGGAGTACTCTCGGTGGGCAACGCGGTGGTGGTGTATAAATCTTCGTCATCATCCAGATAAATAGGCTGTTTCAGCCGGTATACTGAGATGCGTTGCTGTGTCAGCGTATCGCCCCAGAAGTGGCCGGAGGGTGTCATCCGCAGTACGAGTGAGTCGAAGCTGTAACTGTAGTTCTCGTTGGGAGTGAAACTGTTTGTGGAGTATTCGGCATAGTAGGTGGCAGAGGCTTCGCCCCATGACGGATCCTTGTAATGTCCCAGCTGGCAGATGCTGTCTCCCCTGGTTTCTATGGAGTCCATAAGAATGGTGCTGATATCCACGGTGCAAGTGTCTACATATATATTGTAAAAAGAACTGTCGACCAGGCTTTTGCCCAGTTCCGAGTTTTCGTCCTGGCAGGCACAGATGGCGGCGATTATTATAATCAGGCTATACAATAACTTTTTCATTGTTCATAGTGTTTTTGAGCTACAAGTTATAGGCTACGAGCTACAAGTGGCTGCGCTATCATACCGAAAGGCACTCGTAGCTTGTAACTCTTAAATTCTTTCGCAAAGGAAAATGAAATCTTCCATATCTTCCTATTAAAATCGGCTATCGGGCGGGTTTTATCGGTAAAGCTATTTACCGAAAAATTAGTGCTGTTTGTCGGTTATATTTGCTGATGAAGTACTTGCCGCCTACTTTTGCTACCAAAAATATAGTAATTAAAACAAGTTCTGAAGAAAAAATGAATCGACTATTATTTGGAATGATGCTGCTGGCGGTTGGATGCCTAGCCGGCAGTTGTACGGACGACGATGAATACACTCAGGGTGTATGGATGAGAAGGTCGGACCTGGACGGGGTTGCACGGGGACAAGCCAGTAGTTTCACCATCGATAATAAAGGCTATCTGTGCTGCGGTTTCCGTGGGACGAACAAGACATATCTGAAGGATCTTTGGGTGTACGACATCAACAATGATTATTGGACACAATGCGCCGATATGCCCGATGAGGCGCAAGGTCGCCACAGTGCCGCCTCGTTTGCCCTGAATGGAAAAGGCTACATTACTACCGGTGTCCAGAAAAATGAGTCTGCGAACCTGGCGGATACTTGGGAGTATGATCCCAATACAGACACCTGGGCGCGGAAAGACGACTTTGGCGGAGGTGCGCGCTATGGTGCGCTGGCTTTCTCCATCGGAGGATATGGCTATGTGGGTACGGGGTACAATGACAACTACCTGAAGGACTTTTATCGTTTCGACCCTAATGCCGCTACCGGACAGCAATGGACAATCGTGAGCGGATTCGGTGGATATAAACGCCAATACGGTACAGCTTTCGTTATAGATGATGTGGCTTACATTTGTTGTGGAGATAACAATGGTACTCTGGTAGACGACTTGTGGAAGTTCGACGGTAGCGATTGGAAACAGTTGCGTGACATTGCTAATAATAATAGTGATGAAGATTATGACGACGATTATGCCATTACCCGTACGGGTACCGTATCTTTCGTTATAGACGGCAGGGGATATATCGCGACAGGAACCCGTAGTGGGGTGACCAGTGATTATTGGGTATATGATCCTGAAGAAGATTTGTGGTATGGTGACTCTGATGATGACTATACGCCGATGACGAATGTGCATAATGTCAGCTCCGGAGGCTCATCGCGTGCCTATGCGGTATCTTTCTCCACGGGTAAGCGGGGTTTTGTACTGTCGGGATCTTCGGGAACCAGTTATTTTGATGATGTCTATGAGCTCTTGCCTTATGAGCAGGAAGATGTTGATTAGTGTTTTTTCTATATAAAGATTTATGAAGCTGATGTTTATTGTGAAGATAGGTGTACTGTCCCTTGTGGCAGTATGCCTTTCTTATTGTTCCGGGCGTACGAATGCCGCCGGAGAAAAGTTATCCTGCCGTTCCATGCAAGTGGAAGGGGGATATGGATATGTGGTGGTTTACGGGGCAGATACACTGATTTATCAGCCTTATATACCTGCCATAGGTGAGAAGACAGCTTTTACATCAGAAGAAGATGCTTTGAAAATAGGTACATTGGTGTGTCGCAAGTTAGCGGAGAAACAACCTCCTACCGTGAGCCGGGAGGAGATTGTTGAAAACTTACCGTCTATGCGTCTTCCGGCGGCAGGTCGCTGACCTCATGGCGTATAGGAGAACAATCATAAGGGTAATTCTTTAGCAGTTTCCCTATAATGATTTTCTTTGTGTCGCTGCCGGGCCTTGACAAGGTCATAGTGTAACTAACTTGCAAGGTTTTATAATAGATGTCAGCCTGATATCTGTTTTGCTTCATGCTGACCATGTCCATCTCGAAACTAATATCTTTTAATTCACCTCTGTACATTCCTCTGTCGGTGTATTTTTGCTTTTCTTGCTCGAAGATAATTTGTCCGTCTACAATGTTTCCCGGCATATCCACATAGCGGCTTTCTCCTTCGGGATTCATCCATTCCTTGGGATATTCGCCGGTATAGGTATCGAAGTAATATTCAGTAAAAGCATTGTAGAAGGGGAAAAAGGAAGTCTTCTTTATTTCTTCTCCGCTACCGGTTCTGTCTATCCAGGTGATTCCCCAAGGCTTTGTTCCGGCTTCTCTTACTCCATCAAATTCATCCAGGGAGTAAGTGATGGATTCTATCTGATAGTAATTGGTGCATATCTTCTGCTGGATGAATATTTGTTCTGAGTAAAGTCCTTGTTCGGTACTCAGTTTGAGAATCAATCTGCGCTCTTCCCCTGCAAAGTTATCATTCAGTTGTATAGTCAGGGATTTTGCCTTGTCGCGGGTGATGCTGCCCCAATGGAAGCGTACGGTGCCCATACCCTCCAGTTTTAAGGGATACCCATTCTCATCTGTCATGATGCCTCCATCCGGATACATAACGGAAGCCACAATCCAGTTGGTTCTGGTCATCGGGATCTCTATGGAGCTTGCATCGCCTTCGACAGTAAATTCTTCTGTAGAAGAGAAACGTTCATCATTTGCATTATCACAGGCTGTTCCGCCGAAAAGGATGACAATGGAGAATATTAGCGCTTGGAGTACGTTCGTTCGTTTCATGTATCTTTAGTTTCGTTAGTTTAAATAGCTTTTGTTTATAGACGTATTTTATTGGAAAATACTGCAAACAAAGGTATGTTTTTTTAGCAAGAAAAAGATAGGGGGTGATACTTTTTGTAGAATATTAGTTGTACCTTGTAGGTCTTTAAATTAACAAAATACATATAAAGTATGGAAAACAAATTACAAGTCATCAGGGAACAGGAAATAGAAGCATGCCTAATAGAACTGAGAGGGCAAAAAGTCCTGTTGGATAGAGATGTGGCAATACTGTACGGAGTAGAAACGAAGAGGGTGAATGAAGCGGTGAGAAATAATCCGGATAAGTTCCCGGAAGGATATCTTGTCTCTTTACAAGTGTCTGAAAAACAGGAACTGGTCGAAAATTTCGACCGGTTCAAAACATTAAAGCATGCTACAATGGAGCCTAAAGCTTTCACTGAAAAAGGGCTTTATATGCTTGCTACCGTTTTGAAAAGTTCCCGGGCTACGGCTACGACTCTTGCCATTATAGAATCTTTTGCCCATTTAAGAGAACTCTCCCGCAATCTAAATATCTTGTCAACAGAAACAGATGAAGGTAAACAGAAAACGTTGACTCAACGCAGCAGTGAGTTACTTCACGAATTATTGTCTGTAGAAGAGAAAGGGGATACAACAGAAACCGAATCTTCGATAGAGCTGAATTTATATGCCTTAAAGATGAAGCGTACGGTGAAAAAGACAAAGAAAGGATAATTGTTTTGTGCAGATAAGAGAGGTTTTTATTAACTTGCAGGCAGTTTACAAGTATACTAATAAATAAGACTATGAAATACCAAGTTGCCATTATCGGTGGAGGTCCTGCTGGATATACTGCTGCCGAAACAGCCGGAAAAGCCGGATTGAGTGTAGTGCTGTTTGAGAAACAAAATTTAGGTGGAGTCTGCCTCAATGAAGGCTGTATCCCTACTAAGACTTTGTTGTATTCGGCAAAGACGTATGATGCAGCGCGTCATGCTTCCAAATATGCAGTGAATGTCTCCGAAGTCTCATTTGACTTGCCGAAGATCATTGCCCGCAAACAGAAGGTAGTGCGCAAGCTGGTGCTGGGCGTTAAAGGCAAACTGACGGCACATGGTGTAAATATCGTGCAGGGAGAGGCTACCATCATTGACAAGAATACCGTGCAGTGTGGTGGCGAAACTTACGAATGTGAAAACCTGATTCTTTGTACGGGTTCGGAAACCTTCGTTCCGCCTATTCCCGGTGTGGATACCGTACCTTTCTGGACGCATCGCGACGCTTTGGATAATAAGGAGCTTCCCGCATCGCTTGCCATTATCGGTGGTGGAGTGATTGGCATCGAGTTTGCTTCTTTCTTCAATAGTCTGGGTGTACAGGTCACTGTGATAGAGATGCTTGATGAAATTCTGGGCGGCATGGATAAGGAACTTTCTGCTATGCTGCGTGCAGAGTATGCCAAACGTGGAATTAAGTTTATGCTTAGTACAAAAGTGGTATCTATTGCTGAGGCTTCTTCCGATGATGGGAAACCACAGGTACAGGTGAGTTATGAGAATGCGGAAGGTGCAGGTGCTGTATTGGCTGATAGATTATTGATGAGCGTAGGCCGTCGTCCGGTGATAAAAGGATTCGGGCTCGAAAACCTGGATTTACGAAGGACTGAACGGGGAAATATCTGTGTGAACGAATGTATGCAGGCCTCTGTTCCGGGCATATATGTATGTGGTGATCTGACGGGTTTCTCTTTGCTGGCACATACAGCCGTGCGTGAGGCAGAAGTAGCCGTGCATACCATACTTGGCCAGAAGGATGCTATGAGCTATTGGGCTATTCCCGGGGTGGTATATACCAATCCGGAGATTGCCGGTGTGGGGCAAACGGAAGAAGCTCTGCAACTAAAAGGTATCAACTATCGGGTTGTAAAGCTTCCAATGGCTTACTCCGGGCGTTTCGTTGCTGAAAATGAAGGTGTGAATGGGGTTTGCAAACTTCTGATAGCGGATGATGAAACGATAGTGGGGGCACATGTATTGGGCAATCCGGCTTCCGAAATCATCACTTTGGCAGGTATGGCCATCGAGTTGAAACTGACTACTGCGGAATGGAAGAAAATCATTTTCCCCCATCCTACGGTTTCTGAAATCTTTAAGGAAGCATTATGATAATCACAATTGCTTCTTAGCGTTTTTCAGGACTCATATAAAATATTAGAACGATGAAAACTGTAAAACTGATTACTTGTAGCGATGCTGCTCAGGCACACATCATTCAGGGAGCATTGGAGAATGAAGGCATTTCTTCCCTTCTTCACAATGAGAATATGTCTACGTTGTTGCGCGGCTACATCAATGATATTGCCGGAGTGGACGTTTTGGTCGACGAAGCCGATTATGAAGCTGCCGTTCGCTTGCTGGAACAGAATGAGATGATCCCGGAGCAATTAAAATATTGCCCTTTCTGCGGTTCGTCCGACATTAAGTTTGTGTTGAAGAAAGGGCATCGGCTACGGGCTGTCATGTCGGCCATCGCCTCTTTGTTGGCGGCTACTCCTCCGGGAAATAATCATTGGGAGTATGTCTGCCATGCCTGTGGAGGAAAGTTTGAAAAGCCGGTTGCAGAATTTCATTCGGCTGAAATATGATCCGTAAGTATATCAAAAGGTGCTAATTCCCTCAACAAGTAATTTAATATTAGTACTTATCAGTAATTAAATGCACATGAAAAAATATCTTTTGTCGCTTACTCTTTCTCTCTTATTTATTCCCATAGTACTATGGGGGCAGAATACGAGTGCTAAGAGTCTCTCCTCCCGCCTGGATACCCTGATAAAATATCAGCTTCCTGCCGGTTCCAACGTTGGTATATCCGTATACGATCTGACTACAGGGAAACCCTTATATACCTATCAATCGGATAAACTTTCCCGTCCGGCTTCTACCATGAAGTTGCTGACTACCATTACCGCCCTTGCCCGCCCCGATGCGGATGAACCTTTTAAAACGGAGGTGTGGTATCAGGGAGTGATTGAACGGGATACATTGAAGGGTGACATATACGTTGTCGGTGGATATGATCCTGAATTTGATGATGAAGCTTTGGACTCGCTGGTGAATACGGTGAGCCGTTTCCCCTTTTCGGTGATAGCAGGCAACGTATACGGTGATGTTTCTATGAAAGACTCCATCTATTGGGGAAGTGGCTGGGCATGGGATGATACGCCTGCCTCATACCAACCCTATCTCTCACCGTTGATGCTGAATAAAGGTCTGGTTACCGTAACCGCTTCTCCGGGTGAGAAAGGAGAAATGGCAAATATCGAATGTGTTCCCGCTTCTTCCTATTATACTGTGACCAATGAAACCCAGTCCCGTACTCCTTCTGCCGGACGTTTCGGTGTTTCCCGGGATTGGTTGCAGAATGGCAATAATGTGATTATTAAAGGAAACGTGGAAAGTAAGCGGATAGGTACAGTGAATATCTATTCCTCCCAGGATTTCTTTATGTATACTTTTCTTGAACGCCTGCGAGCAAAAGGTATTCAATGCCCCGCCGGTTATGCTTTCAACGAATTGCAGAAAGATAGTCTTTCAGTGCAAATGGCTTTGTTTGAGACTTCCACTCAAGATGTAGTCAATCAGATAATGAAAGAAAGTGATAATCTGAATGCCCAGGCTTTGCTTTGTCGTTTGGGTGCCCAAGCTACCGGTAAAAAAAGAATTTCGGATGAAGACGGGCTTTCTGCCATTCGTAAGCAGATAAAAGCTTTGGGAGGAGATGCGGATAACTATAAACTGGCTGATGGCTGTGGACTTTCCAATTATAATTATATCTCTCCTGATCTGCTGGTTTCTTTCCTGAAGTTTGCTTATTCGCGCACGGATGTTTTTCAGAAGTTGTATAAGGCTTTGCCCATTGGCGGTGTGGATGGGACATTAAAATACCGGATGCAACGCGGGACTCCCTCTCATAAGAATGTACATGCCAAAACCGGGTCCTTTACAGCTATTAATTGCTTGGCCGGCTATTTGCGTGCCGCAAACGGGCATGAAGTGGCTTTTGCCATCATGAATCAGAATGTACTTTCAGGAGCTAAAGCACGCGCTTTTCAGGATGCGGTATGTGATGAAGTAATAAAATAGCTACGAGCTACGAGTGGCTGCGTTGATATCGCAGAACTCGTAGCTCGTTTCTTATAGCTCGTACTGATTTACACTTGTAGCTCGTAGCCCGTAACTCGTAGCTTACTTATACTGTGCCCAATCTACATTCTTCATGTCTCCGCTTTTTGCCAATTCTGCATGCATAGCCAATGCAGCGCGGACTGCTTGCGGAGTCTGAGATTTACCATCAGTTATTTTCAAATAATCCCAGAGGATATTCTTGTAATCCGGATGAACACAGTTTTCGATGATTGCCTGTGCGCGTTCTTTCGGGCTCTTACCACGCAAGTCGGCAACACCTTGTTCAGTAATGATGATGTTTACGTCATGTTCTGTATGGTCGTGGTGAGATACCATCGGAACAATGGCGCTGATCTTACCTTCCTTGGCGACGGACGGACAAGTAAAGATGGAAATATAAGCATTGCGTGTGAAGTCACCGCTTCCGCCAATACCGTTCATCATTTTCGTGCCGCCGATATGTGTAGAGTTAACGTTTCCGTAGAGGTCAGCTTCGATAGCCGTGTTGATGGAGATAACTCCCAGACGGCGTACAACTTCCGGACTATTGGAGATTTCCGACGGGCGGAGCACCAGTTTATCACGGAAGAAGTCCATGTCATCATAAATACCTTGCAGACAGTCGTTTGTTACAGTGAGTGAGCAAGCGCTACCAAATTTCACGCGGCCGTCACGGATCAATCCGATTACGGAATTCTGAATAACTTCCGTGTACATTTCGAATGCCGGGATGGTCTTGTCACGTCCCAGTGCACCGAGCACAGCGTTAGCGATATTGCCTACACCGGATTGCAACGGCAGGAAGGTTGACGGAATGATTCCGCGCTTCATGTCCGCAGCCAGGAAGTCGGCTACATTCTGACCAATCTTGTCAGTCAACGGATCGGCTTCGGCAAAACTGCGTGCTTCGTCCGGCCAGTTGGTTTCCACAACGCCTACAATCTTTTTCGGGTCTACCTGGATATACGGTTGACCGATGCGATCACTTGGTTTATAGATAGGTATTTCGCGGCGGTAAGGCGGATCAAGCGGTTCGTATACATCGTGCAGTCCCATAGCATTTTTGCTGTGAGCAGCATTCAGTTCCACGATGATCTGGTCGGCAAGGCGGCAAACGGTGGGAGCGATACCACCGGCTGCGGTCAGATAAATCTTGCCGTCGGGAGTTACTTCGCAAGCTTCGATAATGGCAATGTTTACTTTGCCCATGAAACCGTAACGAACTTCCTGTGCCATCTGAGACAAGTGGATGTCGTTATAGGCAATCTCTCCGCTGTTTACTGCTTTACGAAAATCGGAATTGGTTGTGTAAGGAGCACGATAGCGGATTGCTTTGGCGCGTGATAGTATACCGTCGCAGGAGTCACCCGTAGAGGCACCTGTGAAGATTCCTATCTGGAAAGGGTTTCCTTTTGCATGTTCAGCTTCCGCTATTTTTGCTAATTCTGCCGTAACGGCTTTGGCTGTTCCAGCGGGAGTAAATCCGCTCAAGCCGATGTTGTAGCCATGTTTGATCAGGCTTGCAGCTTCCGCTGCCGAGATGTAATTGAATGCCATAATGTATTTAGTTATTTTTCCTATGTGAAAATTCATAAATTACTGGAAAAGCTTTTTTAACTCTCCACTCTCAATTCTCCACTCTCCACTTATTCAATACTTCCGTTGTAGTATTTCCGACCAGATGATGGCTTTCCGCGCTTCTTCTGCCGAATGAATGGAGTATTCGGAATCGGTTTCAGGTTTTTGCGGAGTGGACAGAGGAGGAGAAATTTTCTGTTTCGGATGAGTTGTGGTATGCTTGGGAGATGTATTTGTAGAATCTCCTCCAAAAATATGTTTTGAAGCAGAGAATTGATATTCTTCTTTTTCTGTCGAAACGGAGGGTATTTTGGGGGCGGGACCTTCGGGAATAAATCCGCCATATGTGTTTCCCCAGGCTTCAGGAATGGGTAATGCGCTTTCGTCAATATCATTTTCTGGCACAGGCATAGCAGGCCTGTTCTCAGCGTTCTTCTTTGCTTCTTTCTTGAACTGCTTAACAACTCCGATAACAATTATGCCTACGATTAACAGAAACTGTAAGATACCATCCATACTCATTTAAGTTTTTCACCGCCAAAGGTAACTAATTTATCTGAATAACAGCCAATTTTTAGGCATGAAAAAAGGGCAGCTTCACAGCTCCCCTTATTTTTTTTAACCTAAACCTTAACTATGAAAAAATCTAATGTTTCTTTCATTACGCAAATTTGTGAAATAAAATCCTTTATGCCAAATAACAGTCTCGAAAATGTTTGGTCACTTAACATTTATTATGAGAAATACCTTATTTTCTAACTATTGAGTGTTATTTTTTGCCTTTTCATCTGTAATTTAGTGCCGAAGGCGTATCTTTGCAGCTGAAATTCTTTCACCACGGATTACACAGATTGACACAGATGTTTTTTGAGTTTTCTGTAAACTTCTCATTGGGGAAGATAGTCTGTGTTAATTCGCGTAATCCGTGGTGAGTCATAAAAACAGGAAATTATGGAAAAAGTAACGGGAGCAGACTTTAAATCTGCAACTGCTGATGACAACAAGAAGTTGTTTATTGAAACCTATGGCTGCCAGATGAATGTGGCGGACAGTGAAGTTATTGCCTCTGTGATGCAGATGGCGGGGTATTCAACGGCTGATACGCTGGAAGAAGCGGATGCAGTGTTTATGAACACTTGCTCCATTCGTGACAATGCCGAGCAGAAAATTCTCAATCGTCTGGAATTTTTCTATTCGCTCAAAAAGAAGAAACGCAATTTGATTGTGGGAGTATTAGGATGTATGGCCGAGCGGGTAAAGGATGATTTGATCACTAATCATCATGTTGATCTGGTGGTAGGTCCTGATGCTTATCTTACTCTTCCTGACTTGGTTGCTGCTGTGGAGGCGGGCGAGAAAGCAATCAATGTAGAGCTTTCTACCACTGAGACTTATCGGGATGTTATCCCTTCGCGTATTTGCGGTAATCACATTTCCGGGTTTGTATCCATTATGCGTGGATGTAACAATTTCTGTACCTACTGCATTGTTCCTTATACCCGTGGACGGGAACGTAGCCGTGATGTGGAAAGCATTCTTAATGAAGTGTCCGACTTGGTGGCGAAAGGTTATAAAGAAGTCACTTTGCTGGGTCAGAATGTCAACTCTTACCGTTTTGAGAAACCGGACGGAGAAGTTGTAACTTTCCCTATGCTGCTCCGTACCGTAGCTGAGGCTGCGCCGGGTGTACGTGTCCGTTTCACTACTTCGCACCCCAAGGATATGAGTGACGAAACGCTGGAAGTCATTGCACAGGTTCCCAACGTATGTAAACATATCCACCTGCCTGTACAGAGTGGAAGTTCTCGTATCTTGAAACTGATGAATCGTAAATATACCCGTGAATGGTATCTGGACCGTGTAGATGCTATCCATCGCATTGTTCCCGATTGTGGCTTATCCACAGATATCTTCTCAGGCTTCCATTCCGAAACGGAAGAAGATCATCAGCTTTCCCTTTCTCTGATGGAGAAATGTGCTTACGACTCAGCTTTTATGTTTAAGTATTCTGAGCGTCCGGGTACTTATGCTTCCAAGCATTTGCCGGATGATGTACCCGAAGAGGTAAAGATACGTCGGTTGAATGAGATTATTGCTCTGCAAAACCGCCTTTCCGCCGAGTCTAATGCCCGCTGTATTGGTAAGACATATGAAGTTCTGGTGGAAGGAGTTTCCAAGCGTTCGCGTGAACAGCTTGTAGGGCGTACGGAGCAAAACCGTGTCGTGGTGTTCGACCGTGGTACGCACCGTATTGGTGATTTTGTAATGGTGAAAATTACAGAAGCTACTTCAGCAACACTAAAGGGAGAAGAGGTGGTTGGCTAACTTGCTTTTACTGCATTTTCATTTTTCGGTTTGTCGGATGGATTACAGGTATAGTCGTGCGGGTGGGGCAAATGAAGATTTAAAGTATATGAATCACTTTTGCTTGCCTCATCCGCACGAATGAATTACTTATTTCTTTTCTCTATTTTTCTGTGTTTTCTCCAAGATAAATAGAGTAAGGAAATGATATTGAGTAAGGCCATTGTACTTAACAATAATACCAAAATATAACTTAGCGTATCTTCGTTATTCCATATGATAAAAATTAGCAGTATTAGAATTAGAATATTATTGATAAAATTTATTAATCTATTGTGAAGTAGAGAATGAATAATATTCTCAAGGGTTAATTTGTGATTTTTTCTTTCCATAAATTGATACTGTTTTTGGCTGTTATAAAAGATACTAATAACCCATTTTTATCTATAACCTTAATATTATTGGATTCAGATACAACTTTACTATATGTGTTTATTATTATATCAAGATTTAGTTCATCACCATTACTACTTTGTAATGCGTCTAAAAACAATTTAAGAATATTTCCTGATTCAATTGAAATAAGATTTTTGGTAATCATTTCTGATAAGGTGTTCTCATAATCATGTGTATTATAATAACTTTTTAAAGCATTGTTGGTGGTAGTATTCATATTTATAATTTCATAATCTGTAAATAAAGGGATTTCGTATGATGATTTTTTAAGTGGTTCAACGGGAATATATGTATTGACATTGTTTCTTGTTGTAGGATGTTTCTCACATTCTATAGTTGAATTTACGATATTATTATGTAGATCTGCTGTTATTGTACATAATTCTTTGTCTAGTATTCTATTTGTAATATCTATTTCTGCCAGATTTTTTACTCTTGTCTTAAATAAATTGACATTACGAGCAATTGAAAGTTGATTTGACATCATGTTATTTAATAACTTGTCATAGAATTCATCATCTGGTACGCAGCTTAAAGTACATCCTTTATAAGCACCATAAGATGCTCCGGCTCCAATAAGCCCACTTGAAGCTAATACGGCAACGCCTGTTATAGGTCCGGCAGTTCCTCCTGTTGCTGCTGTTATATAGGCAGCAACACCTACAGATGCTTCGAAGCCAGCTTTTGTTCCTATAATGTCTGCACTGACTGTTGCAAAAAGAGTACCCCAAAATCCTCTAGTCTGAGGTCTTAATTGCAAAATTGAATCATTGAAACTACTTAATGTTTTCAATTCTTCATTGATGAGAAGGGAGGCTTTTTTATTGCCATCGTTAACTATTTCTTCTTCATTTTGTTGACAACTTGTCATAACAAACATGGAAATCAAGAATATAAAAAATGTTTTCATAATAAATTTGATTAAGTTGTTTATACAGTTAGATTTATCTTCTACAAAATTAGAAGAAGCTAATTACTTGTCAAAATCTTGTAGTGTACATATAATGTACAATTATGTCGCTTATGTACAAAAAATATATAGGTGGTCTTTTATAAAAAGTTCAAAGAGCATGAGTAAAATCATCCCATAGTTTTGGATTTCCTTTTTCTAAGAAAACTTTTTCATATAATCTTCTGCGTGTAGCAGTGATAGATTCTTTTGTATGGTTGGTTAGCTTAGCCATGTCTGACGGATGAATATTGATTTTGATTAATAAACAAATTCTAAGTTCGAAACTGCTGAAATTATGGAATTTACGTAAATTTCCAGTAAAGTTTTTATATGTTTTATCTACGGCTTCTTGCAATGCCTGCCAATCAGCATCACTCTTTTTTACATTGATCTCTTCTTTAAAACGAATATAGACATCAGAATTTAGAAAGTCTGTTTCAGCTTGGGCTTGTTCATCTAGTTCCATTTCTATTTGTCTGTTCGTACATAGTATTATTTGTTTTTGCCTTTCAAGTTGTATTTTTAGGGCAGTGTTTGTATGATTTGCATTTTGCAACTTTTGTTCCACTTCTTCAATCTTCTTTTTGTTTTCCTCAATGAATTCGCTGCTTTTTCGGTATATTTCTTCCTTAATAGCCTTGATTTTATCTAATTGTACTCTATTTTGAATGTTTTGCTGTCTAAGGTATTCCAAATAAGCGTAAGAGTGTATAAGTATCAATGTACTGACAACAACGATACCAATAATATATGTTTTCTTTCTTTTGTTCTCATTTTCTAATATCATCTTATGATATTGCTTTGAAATGTCTTGTAGTACTAAGATACTGTCGGTACTGACATCTTTCAAGGAGTCTGTTACCATTGATGGTAATGGATCAGGTTTGTTTCCACAGGCATGAAGACAAAGCAGAAGAGATATGAATAATATAATTTGTATTGTGTGTTTCATATATACAAATATAGCATATTTTTTAGGGATAAATTTATTGTATTAGTTATTTTGTAATGGTGAAATTCATAAAGATTAATTTGGTAATACTGAAAGGAGAAGAAGTTTTATAATCCCTTTTAATGCATTTATTTGTCCCGTAAGATATTTACTTGTGTTTTTTAATTTCTGGAGCACGGGCAGCTAAAATATATTTTGTAAATAATGCTTTCTTGATTATTATTATGGTCGTAAATTCTCTTTAAAAGATGAGGGAAGCTGCCGGAGAATTTAGTTCCGTTCAGCTTCCCTTTTCTTTTTCAATCCCGGCCGTTTGCCGTCAGTTTATCCCAATGGGTTCTCATCCAGGCCACCATCGCCTGAGCCACCGCCTTCAGAGCCATCGTCTTCCGAACCTCCACTTATTGGAGTGTCTTGCAAACATACGCTGTTGGCTACGTTTGTGACGTCTTCGTTGCAGAAACCGAGGTAAATGGCCAGTGCATCGTCCTTCCAGTTGGCGGGAAGTTTCAGTTCTGCCTTGGCATCGGAGCGTGTGGCTGCTGCTATATCATAAACAGCCATTCCTTTGTCCTTCTTGTATGCCAGTAACATGGCGGCATCTGTAACTGTTGCGTCACCCATTCCGCTGTTGTCGGTCCAGGCAAAAGTTACTTTACTTTCGTTTACGGTTACTGTGGCATCCAATGCGGGTACCAGACTGCCACGTGTCACCAAAGCTTTGTTGTAGTCAATTGAGACATTTGTTTCGCTACCTTTCATTGCATGTTTCAGAATATACGATACGGCAGCATTGAATGCTGATTGCTGTCCGGAAAATTCTTTGTATCCAAAACGCAGAAAGGGTGTCATTGCCTTTGTGAAGTTAACAGCTGCTGTAAATTTAGAGCGTTGATTCTTCTGTTTCTCGGTGCGTGGATCACTGAAACTTACCGCCAATGCACGCATATAATGTACCGATTTCCATGTACTACCTACTACTGTACCTACTTTTCCTGAGAATCCTCCGAGGATTCCTTGTTTAATTGTTCCCATAATTTTTTCTTTTTTGTGTTGTAAATAAATTAGTTTTCTTTGTGAACTTGCTAAAAAGACTTCTGCAGCAATCTTCATCGTGTTGTTCAGTGTGCAGCGATGTTTGGTTCTCGTTGCGTTGGCAAAGGTATGGGAAAGTTTTCTTTTCGACCTGCCATTTTTGCCATAAGCGTTCAAGAATTTTTCTGAAAAGTGGTAATGTATTGATAATGTATTGTTTATAAACGGTTTTCTGACTCTTGTATGCAGTTGACGTTTCACACGGAGATAATCCACTACTATTATGTTCCGTTTTTGGTTAAAAACTCTTTTTCTCCGTACTCGATTCGTACCTTTTTCGCTTCTATACAGAAGCACAAATAGCGAACCGGATACGAGCCGGGTACGAACCGGGTATGAGGGGGAGGCAATGTAAAGTAAGATTGGCTACTTTTTCTGATTTTGGTCTATTCTTTCTTCTAACATCTGACACCTTTGGCCGGAAAACATTATCTTTGTCCAACTAAGGACTCAGTAGATGACTTATAGAATGGGAAAAACTAAAGCTATTATACTCTTTTTAGTTGCTTTTTTGCTGTGGGCCTGTACAGCCCGGCAAAGCAATAACAAGCAATTGATATGGGCAGATTTCCTTATGCGGTCGCTGCCGGATAGTGCCTTGTCTGTTTTGCAGAATATCTCTACTCAGGAATTTGCCTCACCGGCTGATAGTGCCTATTATGCGCTGTTGCTGACACAGGCAAGAGATAAAAATTATGTTGTACAGGTAGATGATTCGCTGATACGTTACGCTGTTGCACATTATGATAAAGTGGGGGATGCAAAGATGCGGGCAAGTGCACACTATTATTGGGGATGTGTGTATAGAGACATGAACCGTCAGGCAGAGGCACTCAGGGAATATCTTATAGCTGCATCTTTGACGAAGGAAACTGTGGAAAAACGGCAATTGGGATTGATATACAATAATATTGGCTATATTTATTATATACAGAATTTCAAAGAAAAAGCAGATTCTGTATATCAGTTAATGGAGGGCATTGCTCAAGAATTAAAAGATACTACTCTTTGGGCTGAAGCTCTATCCAGGCAGGGTTCTATTGCCTTTATGAAAGGTAATGATTATTTTGGTACTGCTGAACAAAAGTTACTGGATGCTTTTACAGTGGTAGATAGAATTGAAAATAAAGCGATCAAAGCTGATGTTTCAGCTACATTAAGTCGTCTATATAGCAAAATGGATCAAGGTAAAAAGGCTCTCTTTTACGCAAAACTTAATCTTTCCCTGCGAAAGGATACTACACGAGCCTATCAAGCTTTTCTTATTTTGGGAGATGCTTACTATAGGGTTGGGCTATATGATTCTGCAACATTTTATTTAAACAAGAGTCTGGTAAGTAAGGATTACGGGAGAAGATCGGATGCCTATATGCGTTTGGCGGATATAGCAATGATTCAAGGTAATGCAGTCTTGTCTATGAAACTGGAAAGATATAGTTCTGCATATAAGGATAGCTTATATCAATCCCGTGGGAATGTAGTAACTGATAAGATTGTTGAAGCGGAAACCGACGCCCAGATAACGCTCCATCAGTTGTATTATAAAGGACGCTTAAATGTATATTTGTGTGTTTTTATACCGATAACGATTATAGTTATCATGATTGTTTTCTTTCTTTATAGAAAAAATAAACAATATCGGGGAAAAAATGATTTGCTGCAAAAGAATAATCAGCAATTAGAGAAAGTAAACCAAGACTTGAGTCAACATTATGCTTGTCTACAGGAAGAGATAACCCAACGAGACCTGGAAATTGAAAATCTAAGGAAAGAGTTAGCTTCTTGCCGGATTGATGAAGAGCAAAGGGAAAAAATACGGGTAGAACTGGATGAAATGGTTTTAAGGAGAAAAGCTTTGGTGAAAGAGGCCTTCCTACATTCACCACTTTATGCAAAAATGCAGGCAATTATAAAAGATCATCTGGATAAAGATGCATCAGATAAAGAAATAAGCGATCAGGAATGGCAGGAATTAATTGTCAGCATGGACTCCCAGTGGAATAATGCCATTTCACGTTTTCATGTTAAGTATCAATTATCCAAAGAGGAACTCTATTTAGTATGTTTAAGTTTGACAGATTTTCCATTTGCTCATTTAGCATATTTGATGCATTCTTCCAGAAGAACACTCTATAGGAAAAAGAATGCTTTATGTGAACGGATTGGCGTTGAACAAAACAGTGAATTTAAAGAAATCTTGCGCAAAATATAGGGGTGGCACACTTGTGACACACTCTTTTCGCATGGACTTTTGTAGCTTAGCGGCATCAAACAAAAAGTTATGCATTATGAAAAGAGTATTATCTATTTTATTTCTATTTTTGGTTTTAGGTAGCTCAGTGAAAGCACAATTGGATTTTGGATTTAAAGAGATTGTGTTTACACAAAAAAGTGATGACAGGGACATGAGTGGACAAAGTAGTAGTACCAGTCCGGAAGATGCTCCCAAAACTCGTAGTGTTGTTCTCCAACCGGTGTATGCTTACTTGGATAATGGAGAAATAACTGTTTATTTTGAAAAAGTATTCCCTACTGTTGCAATCAGTGTTATAAATGAAACTACAGGGAAAACTGTTTGTTCAAAGACGCTTCTTAGTCCTACAAACTTTTCTATTGATTTGAACGGAGAAGATAGTGGAGAATATATAATAGAGGTTATTTCTGACGGAACCTCCTTAGAAGGCACTTTTTCTTTATAATATCCTGATAGATAAACGAAGGTAATCATGACCGGGGCTGATAATATCAGTGTCGTACTCTATCGTTATCTGCGGACATTGTCTGTAAAGGTAAGTAGAGATACTGTACATCGCCTGCTTAGTACTCCGTTGGGAGGCGGTATGCGCGGTATCAGTGATGCACTGGATGCGCTTCATATAAAGAATGAGGTGTTTCGGCTCCTGTCACGTGATTACTTTTTAAAACTGGAAACTCCTTTTATCACAATGCTTGAGGTGGACAAAAAATCTTTTTGTGTTGTGACGAAAAAGGACGATTTCATCGTAGAATTTATCAATGGAGAGGGTGGTAAACGACATGTAAAGGTAGACAAGTTTCTACAGCATTGGACAGGTACAGTCTTATTGGGAGAACCTACTGAAGCAACACCGAACGAGCAATTTTATATAATGAGAAATATCGTATTTTATTTATTGCGTTATAGATTTATTATTGCTTTGCTCTTTGTCCTGATATTGGGACTCCAGACTGCGTTTTGTCAGAGTCGGTCGCTTGCCTTTATGTTCTATTTATCTGTATTGTTTTTTGGAATACTCGTATCTGTCGCCATCCTCTACAAAGAGCGGGTGAACGGGGAATTCATGGAGCGATTTTGTAATATCGGTAAGGTAGTGAATTGCAATGAAGTGTTTCACTCTAAAGGGGCAAGTATAGCAGGGTTAGGGTTAGGGGAATTATCTCTGCTATACTTTGCGCCTCTTTATCTATTCTCGCTTATCCGGCAGGATGATTTTTATATAATTTCAGTTGTATGTTGTGTTGTAGCTGTGACGCTTTCTTTATACTCTATTATTTATCAGGTTTTTATTTTGCGTAAAGCCTGCATGCTTTGTGTATTGGCTGATTTTGCGGTATGGGGTAGTGCGGTAGCTCTTTATATATTGAAAAATGATTTTGTAATGGAGTTGTCATTATCCTCACTTTTCGCATTTGTGGTCATAGGGTATATCTGTTTGATTTTTGAACTACAGTTGAGAGCCATACAAACCGGAGAGAAGGAAAGGATTACTTTAAAAAAATATTTTGGCAGCCTGCTTAACCCGGAAACTTTTCAAACATTGTTGGCATTAAAACCTCAGATCGGGAAAATGGTAAGTCGGGATATTGCATTGCATAATCAAAAAGAAGGTAGTAATGAATTGATGATAGTGACTAATCCCAATTGCAGGAATTGTGCAAGTGTTCATCGTCATATAGTAGAAATTGCTTCAAGTGTTCCCGTGTCATTAGTATTGGTAACATTTCCAAATGATAGGTTGGGTGAGGAAATTGCCCAGGTTATTATTGCGGCTTATTACGTTGTTGGTTGGGATAGGGCAATAGAGCTTTTGGGGGAGTGGTATGAAACCAGGCACATGGAAGACGCGGGTATATATAATATAACGGCTGAGGTACGTGATGTGTGGACAAAACAACAGATATATTGTCGGGAACAAAAGATAAGTAAAACCCCTTCTGTCATAGTGAATAAGCATTATGTGCCGGAGGTATACCCATTATCAGATTTAAGATATGTATTGACATAAAGATTTATTGTAGATTTAGTAATTAATAGCCAGAACCTTAACTTTGTTTATCTGATGAAGGTGTGTCAAAACTGGAAAGTAACTTAAGCTCCCCTCCTCCCGGGAGGAGGAGAATTGAGATAGTACTGCATTATGACACACCTTCAATAGTAGCATTCAATATAATGGTATTAGGTGCTTTATAGCTGTTTTGTAATCGGATAACTAAAAAAGCACGAGCCTCCCGGCCCGTGCTTTTCAACTAATTGTTAACTTTAATTTCTATATTTATTACTTTGCAATTGCTAATAGATTGGTCGTGAAGTCCATCTGCTTGTGGTTAACCAGAGTCCAATCTGATTTATTCTTATTGTCTTGCTTGTAGGCTTTGTAAGCCGTCGGCATATTTGCGTCATTCAGTTCGTATACGCTTTTCTGAACGGCTTCATCATAAGCTTTGTGAGATTCGTTCCAGCGGGCGTAATTCATGGTTATTTCATTATCGCTGTACTGGTAAGTCATCTTGAAATAGGGCACCCACGCATCTTTTGCACCATCCCATTTGGATGCTTCTTTGCTAATCAGACGGTTTTGGTCGTCATAAGTAAAAGTGTATTGCATGTGGCGTTGCAGATAAGAGCCTTCTTGCTTGAAGATAGTTTTGGATGCGACTAATTCGCCGTTCATCACTTGATTTGTTATGAAACCGTCCTGAGCTTTCACTTCGGAGTTGAGAACACTTGCTACCATAATAGCTACCAATGCGACTGCTTTAAATAAACTTGTAGTTTTCATAATCTTTATTTTTTAATTGTTACTATTTCTATTTGGCTTTCGCTCTTATCTGTTAGACGGAACTACTTGCTGAAAAGTGGCAGATAATCTTTATTTTTTTTGCTGACCGCTTTCGCTTAATAATAGTCAATTCCTGTGCCAAAGTGATAAGTTGTTGGAAATCAATGAATAATAGAAATAGTAAGCTGTTCATTATCGGACAGTTGTCCGCTTATTATCGAACAGTGACCGGAATAAAACAAAATATTTATTCCTTTTGAGACATGAGTTCAAACATTTGGTACATTATCAATACCCTTTTATCGATAACGCAACTATTTTTGCCTCCAAAATAATATGCTATGAAGAATTTCTGTTTGATTACCTTATTTATTTGTTTCAGTGGTTTGCCGGTATGGGGCGGCGGAACGTCGGAAAAGGCAGTGTATGACCTGATAGAGCGGGTTACTCCCGGTTATGCTTCGCAGTATCGGTTAGAGATGATACAGCCGGAAAATGGAAGTGATGTTTATGAAGTGGATGGTGACGGGCAGAGAATTATCCTGCGGGGAAACAATGCTGTCTCCTTGGCAACTGCTTTCAACTGGTATTTGAAGTATACGTGCCATGCTCATGTATCCTGGTTTGGTAATCAATTGAAATTGCCTGCGAAATTGCCACAGCCTGCGAATAAAGAACGGAGGATTATTAATGGTAAATACCGCGTTTATATGAACTATTGTACGGTAAGCTATACTGCGGCGTGGTGGAATTGGGAACGTTGGCAACAAGAACTGGACTACATGGCGATGAATGCTATCAATATGCCTTTGTTTTCTGTAGGGCTGGATGGTGTATGGTATAATACGCTGTTACGTTTTAATTTCACGGAAGAAGAAGCCCGGGCTTTTCTCACTGGACCGGGACATTCGGCATGGCAGTGGATGCAGAATATTCAGAGTTATGGTGGTCCTTTGCCTAAATCGGTGATAGATAAGCATGTCATATTGGGTAAAAAGATACTGGCGCGTCAGTTGGAATTAGGGATGCAACCTATTCAGCAGGGTTTTTCGGGATATGTTCCACGGGAATTGCAAGCTAAATATCCGCAAGCCAAAATCAGCATGAAGCGGAAGTGGTGTGGTTTTGACGGTACTGCTCAACTAGACCCGACTGACCCTTTGTTTCATGAAATGGGCTTGGCTTTTCTGGAAGAGCAGGATAAATTGTTTGGTAGCTATGGGGTATACGCAGCCGATCCTTTTCACGAGAGCGCTCCTCCGATAGATACACCTGAATATCTGACAGGGGTGGGACAGACCATACATAAGCTTTTCCAGACATTTGATGCGGGAGCTTTGTGGGTGATGCAGGCATGGAGTATGCGGGAAGATATAGTGAAAGCTGTTCCTAAGGAATCTTTACTGATATTGGACTTAAACGGATCGAAAACTGCTGCTAACGGTGGTTGGGGATATCCTGTGATAGCTGGTAATCTTCACAATTTTGGCGGACGTATCAATATGCATGGCGATTTAGCTTTGCTGGCTTCTAACCAGTATAAGAAAGCGAAGGCGCGTTATCCGAATGTGTGTGGGTCCGGACTTTTTATGGAGGCCATTGAGCAGAATCCTGTTTACTATGAACTGGCTTTTGAAATGCCCAATCATGCTGATAGTATCCCTTTGCAGGCATGGCTTGCGGCTTATGCCGAACGTCGGTATGGGGCGAAATCAACTGCTGCCGGAAAAGCGTGGATGTACCTGTTGGAAGGTCCTTATCGTCGGGGTACGAATGGAACGGAAAGGAGCTCTATTGTAGCTGCTCGTCCGGCATTGAATGTAAAGAAGTCTGGTCCGAATGCGGGTTTGGGTATTCCTTATGAACCGATGTTGGTGATTCGGGCTCAGTCGCAGCTTTTGAAGGATGCTGATAAACTGGCATTTTCCAAACCTTATCGTTTTGATATTGTAGATGTGCAACGCCAGATGATGACTAATTTGGGACAATTAGTGCACAAAAAGGCGGCAGAAGCATTTGCTTCCAGGGATAAGGCGGCCTTTGCCTTGCACTCAGGACGTTTTCTTGAATTATTGAGAGATATGGATGAACTGCTTTATACACGTAGCGAATATAGTTTTGACAGATGGTTGACGGAAGCCCGCAGTTGGGGAGAGACTAAAGAGGAAAAGGATCTGATGGAACGTGATGCAACTTCATTGGTCACTATTTGGGGGGCTGATGGTGATCCGCGTATATTTGACTATTCATGGAGGGAATGGGCAGGTTTGATTAACGGGTATTATTTGCCTCGCTGGCAGAAATTCTATACAATGTTGCAGGGACATTTGGATGCAGGTACTGATTATCAGGAGGAAGGACTATCCCTGGCTTACGGTAGAGAAGATTTCCGTGCAAACGACTTTTACAACCGGCTTGCTGAATGGGAACTTGCCTATGTGGATCAGACGGGTAAAGCACGAACACCTGTCACTCATGGGGATGAACTGGTCGTTACCCGTCGTTTGTTTGATAAATACCTGAAACTGTCTCGTGAATATTATGCGGACTTCTCGGGTGTGGGAGAAATTAAGGAAGAACGTACTTATGAAAATGTCGGTGAGGAGTAATAGTAGTTACTCCCCACTTTTCTTCAATATTATTTTTGCCCCGTATTGAGTAGCGATACTTTTGCGGAAATCCAGGAAATCGGTATAGTCTTCTTTGGGGTAATTGCCTTGGTGATAGAGCAGGCGATGAACGATAAAAACATTGCCTGCGTCGCCCAAGGTAATGGAAGACCGGAACTTGCCGAATTTACTTTCCTGATCAACGGGTTTAGGCAATGATTCTATTTCATATCCTTCCGGCAGGCGGATGCTGATGCTATCTATATCGAGATAGCCATAATTGGTTTGAATGCTTTGAGTGCGTTCTCCCTGGTTGTTCGGACTGTAAAAGCTTCTGTGGAAGATATTGATCGGGATAAACAGGCGTTTTCCGGTTTTGTTTCCATATTGTTCGCTTTCGATGGTGTACGAGATATCCAGTTGAGGCTCTTTCTGCTTGATTTCGTTGGTACGGATGGCATCGACTTTAGCCTGTACCAGGTTGATGTCGGAGCGTAGCCAGTCTTTCTGCCGGGCAGGCTCCATGTCGATAATGGATGCCATGTCTTCATATTGAAACAGGCGGGAAGTTTGTTTAACTTCTACTTTTGCATTTCCATCCGGTTGCAGGGTTACGAGGGTGTTGTTGACTTGTGTATTCAGAGAGTCCGCATACGTTGGCAATTGACAAAGAGTTCCGCCGTTGGGACCAACGAGTAGAGCATCGTGCCCTGCAATGGAATGATGCACGTAGCCTAAGGGTAAAGTAGGATTGGTACATTCCAGCCAAAGCGTATCATTGGATAACGGTACTTGTAAGATGACATGGTTGTTTTGATTGGCACTGGCAAAGTCGGCTAATAAACGCCTGTTAGTAGTGCTGATTACGGTGTAAACGGATGGAATACCCAGCTCTGTAAGCATGGCACGCATATAGTTGGATAGTCCTTTGCAGTCTCCGAAACCGGTGCGGTTTACATCGGCGGCGGCTATGGGTTGCAACCCTCCGATTCCTAGCTGTATGCTGACATAGCGGGTAGTGGATGCGAGATACTGATAGATTGCGGCTATTTTTTCATACGGGGTATTGCAGTTTGCCGTCCGTTTTTGTAATTCCTCCTTTAGTGTCGGGGGCAGTTGGTCTCTTCCACTCAATAACTGATATTGCCATTCGCCATACGATTGCCAGCTTTCCATACTCCCTTTAGTTCTTTCGAAAGAGAAATTCAGGGGAGTGAAGTAGATACGGGGCAGCAATTCGGATAGGGAAGGGCTGTAGGGTTCTTTTTTGATAGCGGGTAGAGACTGGACTTTGACTTCTGTCAACCAGTTTCCGTCAGCTGTCTGTTGCTGGCTGACTTCTGCCTGCATATTGATGCTCCGGTAACGGCAAGGATTGTCAGCCGGAGTCAGAATACGGTAACTTGCCTGCGCAACGGATTGGTTATAACTCTTTTGCGGAACGAAGCTGGGGTAGCCGATCAGTCCATCGCTGTTCTTTATCTCCCATTCGTAGGTGATGGTAACAGGATATCGTGACGGGGTATATTCGAAGAAATAGTAATAGTCGTCGCTGACAAGGCCGTCTGAATATTCGGTAATCTTCAGTTCGCTCTTTTTAATTTTCCGGATCACATTGCCGGAGGCGTCCCGAACTTCTCCGGAGAACTCTTTCAGAGAGGAAAAACGGTCGCACAGACAGACAAAGGAGGCATCTTCTTTTCCTTTTTCATGCAATACCTGTATCACACGTTTCTCTTTCTGGATGGCATCGGTGGATGAACTGCATACGATATCCGTTACGGCATCTTGTATGATAGAGTATGCGTCAGTACGCAAATCTGCTTGAGCGTACAGGTTGCCGGAGTAAAAGGCGGCTTGTAGCAGGAGACCGAAAAATAATTTGTTCATTTTCATAATTTCCGCGTTACAGTTTCTTTAAAACCATCATTTCATTATTCTTCTTGGCAATCAATTCCCATAATTGTTGCAGTTCAGGATAGTCAGTATGCAGGAACAGCAGCTTCTGCAACCGGAAAGAATACCTGAGTGTGACCTGATTATTCTGTTGCGTGATTATATATCGGCAAAGCACTTGTCCGTCACTTGTCTGCAATCTCTGATTCTCCGGCTTTTCATCGACTGTGTATCCTTCCGGAATGGTTAGATTTATGGTCAGGGACACCTGATCTGTGTAGGGAAATTCTACGGGAAGTTTCCGTTCCGACTGTTTGAAGGGAGATTCGGAGACATGCAGGAATACAAGCGGATTGACGTAAATGAACTGATCGTTAACAGTGTACTGCTTTTCAAATTCTACCAGTTCATACACTTGCGGTGAGAAGTGGGTTCTCCCTTCCATCTGGAGTTTTTTCACCTGTATGTTTTCTTCGGAAGCCAGTTTGCTGGCAAACTCGGTACTGTCCTTGGCTGTGCGGTATTTGTTACGCAAACGGGAGGCATACTGACCTATATAAACAGTTTCACGTGTGCCTGTAACAACTCCTTCAGAAGAAATTCCGGCCTTCACGCTTGATCTTAGCAGGTTTGCCCCTACATTTTCCAGATTGACCCACTGACTGTGATTGTCCGGAGCGATAATACGCGCACGGTTGGTCATCAGTACAGGAGGGAGGACATTAAGGTAGCCATTTTCTACGGAACTGTCCAGATAAACCAGAGTACTGTCTGTAGGGCTGATGGCTACGACAAATGTATTTAGTTTCTGGATGCTGGGATGGCTATAAGGAAGTATGCCCATATCCCGGCGGCTCATTACTGCCGGATAGGCGGGTATTCCGGCATCTTTCAGCATGCTGATAAGGATAAAGTTGATGTCGGCATTGCTGCCTGTGCCTTCTTTCAGCACTTGCTTGGGTGATTTGCTATATAAGGCATATTTCTCATTCCATCTCACTTTGTTTTTCAGAAACGTGTAGATGGCGCATATTTTTTCGTCCGCTCCCTTCATTTGTTCCAGATGCAGGGCAGTCATTTCTTCTTTGAGCGGATTGTTCATTTTCAGTCTGCTACCGAAGTCCGAGTCCTTCAGTAATGTTTCGTCAATCTGTTCCCAGCTTTGGGTGAACGATTTGTAGAGGGAACCGGGGAAATCAATTCCCTGCAATTCCAGGTTTACTTGTGTGCAGTAGTCATCCGCGCACCACACATGACTGTCGTCTTTCAAAGCGGGGAGTTGGTTGCCCTGGAAGTTCAGATGCGTCCCGGAGCATCGGAGCAATTGCGATCCGATGGATAAGTTGAGGGAAGCGTTTTCGTTTACGGTTTCCAGCTTTTCCGCACCGTGCATCTCTATGTTGAATTTGAAATACTCGGGTATGGTGACATTATATTCGGTATATAAGATAGGAATATCACTTTGTGCTTTCCAACTGTCGATGCTGAAGAAGAAATCGGACTCTATCCGGTATTCATACTCTATCAGTGTTCCGGCTTTCACCTGCGGAATGGAGAATTTCAGGTTCATCCGGCTTTCGCCCACACGCTCCTTGAACACTACATCTCTCTTCATTTTGGTACGTACAATTTTTCCGTTTTCCAGGTTGTAGGCGCTGGCATCCAGTCCGATTATATTTTCTTTCATGGCGTTATTAGGCAGTTCGTAGTAGGGAATGGTGACATCGGCATAGGAGGTTCCTTCCGGTTTGAGTACCTTGATTTTTACTTTATACTCAGAAACCAGCCGGAAGCTTTCTATTCCCCATTTATAACTGACGTCAGTCAGCTTACACAGGATAACGGCGGTGGCGCTGGAGTCGGGTTCATAAACAGCCATGTTCAGTTCTTCCATGGTAGGTTTGCCGAATTTCCGGTTCGGTAGAATAGTTTGTCCGTCAGCGAATAGCTGAAAACAGCAGAAGCAAAAAAGTAAGGAGAGTAAAGCGTTTTTCATGATAGTATGTGATTGAAGTGTTCTTGTACCGACAAATATATGTTTTTTTTATTTAAAACAAGTGTTTAAACTTCTCTTTTATTAAATCTCCTTAAAGAAAGCCCGATGCGTCACTTTTTATTTGTTATTTTGCACCAAATTCGGGTATAGTGCGGTCTGTTCAGTTCAGGCTGCACTTCATTATTGCAGAACGTTCAATGAATAAACTCACCATAAAAGTCTGTCCGGTATGTGGTAGTGCGCATATAGAGCGTGCTATGACTTGCATAGACCATTATGCTTCCAGCGAGGCATTTTATCTGTGCCGCTGTCAGGATTGCGACTTTCTCTTTACGCAAGATTTTCCTGTGGAGGCTGAGATAGGCAAATATTATGAGACCCCCGATTATATTTCCCATTCTGATACGAAAAAGGGCCTTATGAATAAGGCGTACCACTGGGTGCGTGGTTATATGCTGGGGCGCAAGGCACGTCTGGTGGCTCGTGAAGCACACCGGAAAGAAGGACGTTTGCTGGATATCGGTACGGGAACAGGATATTTTGCCGATACCATGAAGCGGCGGGGCTGGCAGGTGGAAGCAGTGGAGAAGAATGCGCAGGCGCGTGCTTTTGCCAAAGAACATTTCGGTCTGGATGTGAAGCCCGATACCGCATTACAGGATTTTGCTCCCGGAAGTTTTGATGTCATCACTTTGTGGCATGTCATGGAACACCTGGAACATTTGAATGAAACGTGGGATACACTGAATAGCCTGTTGACGGAAAAAGGCGTGTTGATTATTGCCGTGCCCAATTGCTCTTCGTATGATGCGAAGAAATATGGTGCGCACTGGGCTGCCTACGATGTTCCCCGTCATTTATGGCATTTTACGCCCGGCACTATTCAGAGATTGGGAGCAAAGCATGAATTTATATTGGCTGCACGCCATCCAATGCCGTTTGATGCATTCTATGTGTCGATGCTAAGCGAAAAGTATATGGGACATTCGATGTCTTTCTTCCGGGGGATACTCAGTGGTACGTTAGCGTGGTTCAGCGCGTTGGCGAGCAAGGAGCGAAGCAGCTCGATGATTTATGTATTCAGGAAGAAGCAGAAATAAGATGATAAAATGGTAAGATGATAAGGCATGAAGACGAAAAGCAAGAATAATTCCGTATCCTATTTTGATATGCAGTTCATTACTTCCAGCATCAGTACGACGCTGGTGTTATTGCTGCTGGGATTGGTGGTGTTTTTCGTACTGACTGCTCACAATCTTTCTGTGTATGTAAAGGAGAATATCAATTTCTCTATTATCATCAGCGATGATATGAAGGAAACGGATATTCTGAAGTTACAAAAAAGACTGGATAAGGAAGTATTCGTACGGTCTACCGAGTATATTTCGAAGAAGCAGGCACTTCGTGAACAGATTGAGGCGATGGGGACAGATCCGCAGGATTTTCTGGGATACAATCCTCTTCATGCTTCTATCGAAGTGAAGCTGCACTCCGATTATGCGAATACCGACAGTATTGCCAAAATAGAAAAAGAGATAAAGAAGAATACCAATGTACAGGAAGTGCGTTATCAGGAAGATCTGATAAATATGGTTAATGAGAATATCCGTAATATCAGTTTGATGTTGTTGGGATTGGCTGTATTACTGGCTTTCATTTCCTTTGCATTGATCAATAATACCATCCGGCTGACTATTTACTCTAAACGCTTCCTGATTCATACGATGAAGCTGGTAGGTGCAAGTTGGAGTTTTATCAGGCGTCCGTTCCTGTGGCGTAACTTCTGGATCGGTGTGTTGGCGGCTGTCATTGCCGATGGTGTTCTGTGGGCTGCGGCATATTGGCTGGTGGTGTATGAGCCTGACCTGATCAGTGTAATCACACCCAATGTTATGTTGCTGGTTTCCGTATCGGTGCTTGTATTTGGAGTGTGTATCACGTGGTTTTGTGCATACCTGTCCATCAATAAGTTCCTGCGGATGAAGGCGAGTACGCTTTATTATATATAGTATTGAACATTACAGCTTATACATTAATAGAGGAACAAGAGATGTTTTGAGTGAAGTTAAATTGTAAACAATTAAATCATAAATAAAGAGATGAGTAAAGAGAAATTTGCTTTCGATAAAACTAACTTTATCCTGCTTGCCGTTGCAATGGCGGTGGTGATTATCGGTTTTATCCTGATGACCGGTCCGGTGTCTACCCCGACACACTTTGAACCGGATATTTTTAGTGCGAGACGTATTAAAGTTGCTCCCGTGGTATGTCTTGTGGGTTTTTTGCTCATGATATACGCTGTATTGCGCAAACCGCGTGACAAGCAAATGAATAATGAAGGAATAAAAGAATAAAAAGCTATGTGCAGAGGGGCTGCGTCCCCTATCATAATTCATAAATTATAATTTATAAATCAACTACATGGAATGGTTTGAGGCGCTCATCCTGGGCTTGATCCAGGGATTGACAGAGTATTTGCCGGTAAGTAGTAGCGGACATTTGGCTATCGGTTCGGCATTATTTGGTATTCAGGGAGAGGAAAATTTGGCATTTACGGTGGTAGTGCACGTAGCTACGGTGTTCAGTACAATGGTGGTCTTGTGGAAAGAAATCGAATGGATTTTCAAGGGACTGTTTAAGTTTCAGATGAATGATGAAACACGTTATGTAATCAATATCCTGATATCTATGGTGCCTATCGGCATTGTGGGTGTATTCTTTAAAGATGAGGTGGAGGCAGTTTTCGGTTCAGGCCTGCTGATTGTAGGTTGCATGTTGCTGGTAACGGCTGCTTTGCTGTCATTCTCTTATTACTATAAACCGAAGCAGAAGGAGAACATCTCCATGAAAGATGCGTTCATTATAGGTTTGGCTCAGGCTTGTGCGGTGCTTCCCGGACTTTCACGTTCCGGTACCACGATTGCAACCGGATTGTTGCTGGGTGACAATAAAGCAAAGCTGGCTCAGTTCTCTTTCCTGATGGTAATGCCTCCGATATTGGGTGAAGGGCTGCTGGATGGTATCAAGTTGATGAAAGGAGAAGAGATTGCCGGAAGCATTTCAACGTTATCATTGCTGATAGGATTTATTGCAGCTTTTGTGGCGGGTTGTCTGGCTTGTAAGTGGATGATTAATATTGTGAAGAAAGGAAAACTGGTATACTTCGCTGTTTATTGTGCAATAGCCGGTATCGTAACCATCGTACTGTCACAAATGCAAGGATAACGGATGAAGTTTAAAGAAGGAGAAGTATTATATTTCAATAAACCGCTGGGATGGACATCGTTCAAGGTTGTGGGACATGCGCGTTATCACATCTGCCGGCGGATGAAAGTAAAGAAGTTGAAAGTAGGCCATGCCGGTACGCTCGATCCTTTGGCAACAGGGGTGATGATTGTCTGTACGGGTAAGGCTACGAAGAGAATAGAAGAGTTCCAGTATCATACGAAGGAGTATGTCGCTACCATTCAATTGGGTGCCACTACCCCCTCTTACGATTTGGAACACGAGATAGATGCCACTTACCCTACTGAGCATATCACGCGGGAGTTGGTGGAAGAAACGTTGAAGACATTTATCGGTGAGATACAACAGGTTCCCCCCGCCTTTTCGGCCTGTATGGTAAATGGCAAACGCGCCTATGACCTGGCACGTAAGGGTGAAGAAGTAGAGTTGAAACCGAAATTGTTGGTGATTGACGAGATAGAGTTGCTGGAATGTAATCTGCCGGAAATTAAGATCCGTGTGGTATGCAGTAAAGGTACTTATATCCGTGCCTTGGCCCGCGACATTGGTGAAGCGCTGAACAGTGGCGCCCATCTTACGGCTTTGGAACGTACCCGTGTAGGTGATGTCCGGTTGGAAGATTGCCTAGATCCGATGGATTTTAAAGAGTGGATAGACGCTCAAGAGATAGAAACAGAAGAATAACTTAAAGAAAGAATAGATATGAAACTGTCGCAATTTAAATTTAAGCTTCCGGAAGAGAAGATTGCTTTGCACCCTACAAAGTACAGAGACGAGTCGCGCCTTATGGTGCTGCATAGAAAGACAGGTGAGATTGAGCACAAAGAATTCAAAGACGTTTTGAACTACTTTGATGATAAGGATGTGTTCATTTTCAATGATACGAAAGTATTTCCTGCCCGTTTGTATGGCAACAAGGAGAAGACTGGTGCCCGTATTGAAGTGTTCCTTTTGCGTGAGTTGAATGAAGAACTCCGTCTGTGGGATGTGTTGGTAGACCCTGCCCGTAAGATCCGTATCGGCAATAAGCTGTATTTCGGTGATGACGACTCTATGGTAGCTGAAGTTATCGACAATACAACGTCTCGTGGCCGTACGCTCCGTTTCCTCTATGACGGTCCGCACGATGAGTTTAAGAAGGCTTTGTATGCGTTGGGCGAAACTCCGCTGCCTCACAGCATTATCAACCGTCCTGTAGAGGCGGAAGATTCGGAGCGTTTCCAGTCTATCTTTGCCCGTAATGAGGGTGCGGTGACGGCTCCTACTGCGAGTCTGCACTTCAGCCGTGAGTTGATGAAGCGTCTTGAAATTAAAGGTATCGACTTTGCGTATATCACGCTACATGCCGGTTTGGGTAACTTCCGTGATATTGATGTGGAAGACCTTACGAAGCACAAGACAGATTCTGAACAGATGATTGTGAACGAAGAAGCTGTCGGCATTGTAAATCGTGCCAAAGACCTGAACAGACAGGTTTGCGCTGTAGGTACCACTGTGATGCGTGCCATTGAGAGCACTGTAAGCACAGACGGTCACCTGAAGGCATACGAAGGATGGACTAACAAGTTTATCTTCCCTCCCTATGACTTTACAGTAGCCAATGCGATGATTTCCAACTTCCATATGCCGCTTTCCACGTTGCTGATGATTGTTGCCGCTTTCGGTGGCTACGATCAGGTAATGGAGGCGTACAATGTGGCTTTGAAGGAAGGTTACCGTTTCGGTACGTATGGGGATGCGATGTTGATTACGGATAAGTAATGCACGTTTATTTCAGTTTAGGAACCAACCTCGGTGATAAGGAGCAGAATCTCCGTCTTGCCGTGCAACATATAGAAGAGCGGATAGGGAAGATTGTTTCCCTGTCCGCTTTTTATGCTACTGCCCCGTGGGGGTTTACTTCTGATAATGCTTTCCTGAATGCTGCCGTTTGTGCGGAGACTTCACTTCCGCCGTTGGAGATACTTTCCATAACCCAGTCCGTTGAACAGGAGATGGGGCGTACCCATAAATCGGTGAACGGAGAGTATAAAGATCGTGTGATAGATATTGATTTGTTGATTTACGGAGATCTTATTCTTGACACCCCTATCCTGAAACTTCCCCATCCGCTGATGCAGGAACGCCGCTTTGTGATGGAGCCGTTGGCGGAGATTGCGCCCGATGTGATACACCCGGTATTGGGAAAGACACTGGGGGATATCTATCGTGATCTGACTGATTAATAACCGGTTTCCTACAATGAAGAATAGATACCGTAACTTGTTCTTGCTTTTCGGAATACTCGCCATTGTCATCATGCTTTGTACAATGGATATGGATTATTCCGACATTTGGGAGAACGTGAAGCGCATAGGCTTTTGGTTTCCTGTAATCATGTTGTTGTGGTTCTTTGTCTATCTGATAAATACCTGTTCATGGTATCTGATAATCAGGGACGACCGTCAATATAGCGTCCCTTTCTGGAAGGTCTGTAAGTTGTCGATCACAGGTTTTGCCATAAATTACGCTACACCCGGCGGACTGATGGGCGGTGAACCGTATCGGATTATGGAACTGACTCCTTATGTAGGCGTAAGTAAAGCTACGTCTTCGGTCATTCTATATGTGATGATGCACATCTTTTCTCACTTTTGGTTCTGGTTTCTCTCCATATTCTTATATATCTTCCTGTATCCTGTGAATACCTTTATGGCAATATTGCTCACTGCAATAGGGGCATTTTGTCTGTTGGCTATCTATTTCTTTACCCGTGGATATAAAAATGGGATGGCGGTGAAGACTTTCCGGTTCTTACAGAAGGTACCCTTTATCAGGAAGTGGGCGCATAGTTTCGTTGTGAAGCAAAAAGATACTCTGGAACAGATTGATAGTCAGATAGCCTTGCTGCATAGCCAACATAAGATAACTTTCTATAGTTCTTTGCTATTGGAACTTTCGGCACGCATACTCTCCAGTCTTGAAATATACATTATTCTAAGCGTTTTCACACCGGACGTTAACGGGTGGGACTGTGTGTTGATACTGGCTTTCTCCTCTTTGTTCAGTAATCTGATATTCTTCTTTCCGATGCAGCTGGGCGCACGCGAAGGTGGTTTGGCATTGGCTGTGGACGGGTTGCACATGTCTCCGGCATTGGGCGTTTATGTGGGACTGATTACCCGCATACGCGAATTATTATGGATAGCCATCGGAATGGCTTTAATAAAGATCGGTAATAAGAAGTAAGCTGCCTTTTATCTGCTAAAAAGAGGCAGTACACGGATTATCATAGAGAAAAAATCTATATCTTTGCTCTTGAAGTATATAACCTGTAGTCTAATGTCCAGATATTCTGTTTCTATCTTATTTTGTCTTTTTATTTGTTCCGGTCTGTGGGCTACGGTCAAAGTGGACGATGATGCCCTGCTTTTAAAACTGGATAAGATGATCGCGCATCGTGAGGTTTACCAGCAAAAAGTGGAAAAGGAAATAGCAGACATTCGCCGGACGCTGGATTATGCGGAAGATGATAAACTCAGGTTTGATATATTAGGGAATCTGTTCACTAAATATCGTTCATTTCGGATTGATACGGCTATGATTATCGCAAAGGAGAGACTGCAACTGGCAGAAAGTCTGAAGGATGAAACGCTAATCAATCAGGGGCTGATGAACATAGCCGATGTAATGAACAAAATGGGAAAGCATGAGAATGCGTTGATTATGCTTGGCAAAGTGAAACGGACGGAAGATGTAAAAAAGGATACTTATTTCTATTATCTATACCACACCATTTACTTATCCTGCTATAATGATGCCATAGATGAGCCCGGCAAAGAACTTGCCTGGCAGCAGATAAAGGCTTATAAAGACACGCTGATTGCGATTAGCGAACCACATTCTTCCAGCTATGTTACCAATAAATGTGGTCGGCTGAGTATGTCCGGAAAGTGGGATGAGGCTATCCGGCTGCTGGAAGATTATTATGGGCAAAGTGCAGAAGATAATTCGGACAGAGCGAGAATGGAGTATCTTCTGGCAGAATTGTATTTGGGGAAACAGGATACTTTGCAGGCAAGGCATTATCTTATTCTGGCTTCATTGACTGATATTGCCAATGCCAAGAAGGTGTATATGTCTTTGCAGCATCTGGCAATACTTCTCTTCCAGGAAGGAGACATTGCAAGGGCTTATAATTATATTTCATGTTCCCTGGAAGATGTGAACTTCGGGAAAGCCCGCTATCGCTTTATTGACATTGCCGGATATCTCCCCATCATTCAGGCCGCTAATGATGCGCGTATTAAGGCTGATGAGAATCGGGTGCTCTTTTCCCTTCTGATACTCCTGATATTGGTAATAGCCCTGGTTGTCGCTTTCTTCTTTATCCGTAAGAAGAATACCAAACTGCTGAAGGTGAAGCAATCGCTGGCCGAACAGAATCTGCGCTTGCAGGAAATGGCTGGGAACCTCACCCGGATGAATGAGCAGATTCAGGAATCAAATCATATCAAGGAAGAATATATCGGGTTGCTGTTCAATATATGTTCCGAATATATCTATAAGCAGGAGAACGACCGCAAGGCATTACTGAAGATTGCAAATACAGGTTCTATGGCGGATATATCAAAGACACTCCGCGGACAATCTTCCACTTCCGATGATTTCAAGCTTTTCATCAGTAAGTTTGATACTATATTCCTTTCCATCTTTCCTAATTTTGTGGAGTCGTTTAATGCTCTGTTGAAGGAAGAAGAGCGCGTGCAGCTGAAGGAAGGTGAACTGCTGACGCCTGAGTTGCGTATATATGCTCTCATACGTTTGGGTATAAATGATAATTCCAAGATTGCCAACTTCCTTCATTATTCACTTCAAACGGTTTACAACTACCGGATGAAAATGCGGAATAAAGCGATCATTCCGGGCAAGGATCTGGCAATTCAGGTACAGAAACTGTAGTTTTACATCTCCTTTGATCTTACTTTTTCTCTTTTACTCTTATTTGTCAATATGTTGATAAATAAGATGTTACTTTCTGTTCTCTTCTTTATTTACTTACTTTTCCACTTCGTGTAGTTGTTCTGCTATACCATTGAAATTACTTTTGCTTCGTATCGTATGAGACACGCGATACCTTTGTTACACGTATAATAAACTAATTTAAAACTATTATGAAAAACAAGAAGAATCCGGAAACTTTTGGAAGTAGATGGCGGTATGTTTGGGTACTGTTTGCTTTGGTTTTCAGTGTGAGCGTTGCCGCACAGAAAACGGTTGTAAAGGGCAATATCCTCGATAAGGATAATCTGCCTATTATTGGAGCTAATATTTTGGAGAAAGGAACGTCAAACGGAACGATCAGTGATGTGGACGGTAACTTCACTCTCTCGATCACAAATCCTAAGGCTACATTACTGATTACCTATATAGGGTATAAAAACGTGGAGATGCCTGCTTCTGCCAACATGAAGATCGTGATGACGGAAGATAGCGAGATGCTTGAAGATGTGGTTGTCATCGGCTACGGAAGCGTAAAGAAGTCGGATGCAACAGGCTCGGTAACAGCCATTAAGCCGGATGATTTTAATAAAGGACTGCGCACGACCGCTCAGGATGCCCTGGTGGGTAAAGTACCGGGAGTAAACGTAGTATCCAGTTCCGGTGCTCCAGGCACAGGCGCCACGATTCGCATCCGAAGCGGTGCTTCGCTTTCCGCTTCCAACGATCCGTTGATTGTGATTGACGGTGTACCGGTTGATAACTCTACTATCGAAGGTGGTGGCAATGTGATTGGTGGTATTAACCCCGATGATATAGAAACCTTTACGGTGTTGAAAGATGCCTCGGCTACGGCTATCTACGGTTCGCGGGCTTCGAACGGTGTGATTGTAATCACTACGAAGAAAGGGGCTGATACCAATTTGCGCTTTAATTATTCAACGAACCTGTCGGTAAGTACAGTTACTGAAACGCTGGATATTCTTTCTGCCGATGAATTTCGCCAGTTTGTTCCCACTGTATCCGGAGTACCGGCTTCTGTGACCTTAGGCACGGCATCGACCGACTGGCAGGATGAAATCTATCGGACGGCATTCGGACAGGAACACAACTTTTCTGTATCGGGTAAAGTGAAGCAAAATGCTCCTTATCGCCTTTCGGTTGGATATACCAATCAGAACGGTGTCATACGTACCAATAACTACGAGAGATTTACATTCAACGGAGGTATTTCGCCCAAGTTTTTTGATAATCATCTCACGGTTGATCTGAACCTGAAAGTGTCTTATGAGAATAATAAGAAAGTCGATGAAAGCGTCGTAAATAACGCGCTTCGCTATGATCCTACACGTCCGGTTAAGACCGGAAGTGCCACTGCGGCTACTGATCCGGGGTTGGGATATTTTATCTGGATGAACGGTAATTCTCCGATGGCCATCCAGACGGATAATCCGGTGGCGCAACTTGACTTGCAGGACATCCGCAATAAAGTGACACGCTCTATCGGTAATGCATCCTTCAACTATAAGGTACATCATTTGGAAGATTTGCAACTGAACATGAACCTGGGATACGATGTCCTGACCAGTAAATACTCGAAGGAAGTGCCCGAACTGGCGGGAATGATGTACACCTCTAACATGAAGGATGGTACAGGTCTTGTCTATGACTCCAAGCAGAACAAGCGGAATTATCTGCTGGACTTATACGCTAACTATTCTCATGTTTTCAATGAGAAGCATAACTTCAGTGCCATGGGCGGATACGGCTGGCAGCATTTCTGGAAGAAGTTTGATGCTACTACCTTTTCTCCGGAGGGCAAGGAACTCTTCTCTCCCAATCATTATGAATCGGAATATTATCTGCTTTCGTTTTACGGTCGTCTTAACTATTCGTATGATAACCGCTATATGATTACAGCTACGTTGCGTTCGGATGCTTCATCCCGTTTTGCAAAAGGCAATCGTTGGGGATTGTTCCCTTCCGTGGCATTGGGGTGGAAAATCAGCCAGGAAGCTTTCCTGAGAGATTCGGATATTCTGTCTGACCTGAAGTTGCGTCTGAGCTACGGACAGACCGGACAACAGGATATTCTGAACGACTATCCTTATATGACAACTTTCACAGTATCCTATCCTGAAGCTTGCTATCAGTTCGGAGATAAATGGTATAATACGTATCGTCCGAATGGTTATGACTCCGACATTAAATGGGAGACTACCGAAACTTATAACATCGGATTGGATTACGGCTTCCTTAATAACCGTATCTATGGTTCTGTGGACTATTACCAACGCCACACCAAGGACTTGCTGAATACGATTCCTGTGATTTCGGGAACCAACTATTCTTCTGTGATTACCACGAATATCGGTGAAATGGATAATAAAGGACTCGAATTTTCCATTAATGCAGTGCCGGTACATACCAAAGACTGGAAATGGACAGTAGGCATGAACTATACCTGGAACGATTCAAAGATTACAAAACTGAATGTAGTGGATTCGGAAGCCAACTTTGTACAGACCGGAGCCATTTCGGGCACCGGTAAAACAGTACAGGTATTCATGGTAGGCGAACGCCCTTATACTTTCTATCTGGCAAAACAAGCTTATGACGACAATGGCAAGCCGATAGAAGGCCAATATGTACAGCCGGACGGTTCCGTATCGGCAACAGAAACAAAGTATGCCACCAACAAGAGTGCATTGCCGGAATCCTATCTGGGCTTCAATACCCAACTGAGCTATAAGAACTGGGATTTCGCTATCAGCGGGCACGGAGCTTTCGGCAATTATGTCTATAACTACATAGCTGCCGACCAGTATGTACAGTCTGTTTACAGCGACCAGGGAAACTTCTCGAATATCCTGAGCAGAACCAAAGCTACAGGTTTCCAGAACCAGCAACTGTATTCGGACTACTTCCTGGAGAAAGGAAACTTCTTCCGGATTGACAATATCTCATTGGGTTACACTTTCAAGAAACTGTGGGATCAGTCAAGCTCTTTGCGGCTGACTTTCGGTGTTCAGAATGTGGCTACCTTTACCGGTTATTCGGGCATCGATCCGGAAATCTACAGCGGTATCGACAAGGAGATATATCCCCGTCCGCGAGTATTCTCATTAAGTGCTAATTTAACTTTCTAACGGATTAAAAAAACTATGCGATATGAAAAAGATAATTGCCTATTCATTCAATCTACTTTTCTTGGTCACGTTTCTGGCTTCGTGCCTGGGTGACCTCGATACCATGCCACTGGATAATAACCAGTTAGTGAGCGACCAGGTATATAAGACCAAGGACGGCTATACAGGCGTGCTGGCCAAGTGTTATTCATCTCTGATCCTGACAGGACAGCAGGGTGGCGATGGCGGCAATGGCGACCTGGAAGGTGCCAATGAAGGATATTCCGGTTATGTGCGTCTGTTGTTCTACTTGCAGGAGATGAGTACGGATAACTTCCTGATGCCTTCTTCTTCAAACGGTCTGCGTAAGTGCCTGAACCTGCAATGGGATGCCTCCAATGCTTCTGTTGTCACCTGGACTTACCAGCGGCTTTATATGAGCATTGCTTACTGTAACGAGCTGCTGCGCGAATGTACCGAAGGGAAGTTACAGGATAGAGGACTTTGGGAAGAAATGAAGGACGAATACATTGGTTACAGAGCCGAAGCACGTTTTATACGCGCATACTGCTATTCCATGCTTTGTGATTTGTTTGGTTCCGTGCCCTATGTGGATGAACATACAGGTGTGAAGGAAATTCCGGTTCAGTATACCCGTAAGCAGATATTTGAATATGCGGAAAGTGAATTGCTGGCTGTTGAGAATGAACTGAAAGCTCCGGGAGAAAACGAATACGGACGGATTGACCGTGTAGCCGACTGGTTCCTGCTGGCACGTATGTATCTGAATGCCGAGTCCTGGATTCATGAAAATAAATACCAGGAGGCATATACGTATGCGAAGAAAGTAGTTACAGACGGACACTATCCGCTGGCTTCCGACTATCGTGAAATCTTCCTGGCGGATAACAAAACCTGCAAGGAGATCATCTGGGGGTTGGTGCAGGACGGACAGCGTGCCCAAAGTTCAGCCGGAACAAACTTCTACGTAAAAGCTTTCGTGAATGGTCCGATGGACGAATTGTATAAGACAGGAGTCGGTTCGCGAGGTTGGGGTAATGTTCGTGCTAAGATGACACTGGTAGACGCCTTTGATGCGGATGATGTGGCGTTTGATGTCAATGATACCTGGGGTAACGGAAAGAAAGATAAACGTGCCCAGTTTATGACCGCCCTTCCGAATCAGGTGAAGGAAACCTGGGACTCGGAACTGAATATGACCAGCACCTTTACCTGTGGTTATGGTTATATCAAATGGAGAAATGTAACCAAGGATGATCAGCTCTGTGCTTCGGGCGATGCTTATACCTCTATTGATTTCCCGTTGTTCCGCACCGCCGATGCCTACCTGATGGCTGCCGAAGCTATCTTGCGTGGCGCAAATGGTACGGAAACGGAAGCATTAGGCTACGTCAATGAAGTCCGGTCCAGAGCGTATATGTCCGGTAAATATGCGAAGAGCGGTGTCCGTTCGGATGTATCAGGAGAAATCGGCCTCAATGAGCTTTCTTTGAACTTTATCCTGAGCGAGCGTCAGAAAGAACTGGCATCCGAGCTGACCAGGCGCACTGACCTGATCCGTTTCGGTAAATATACGAAAGGCAATAACTGGGACTGGAAGAACGGTATCCGTCTGGGAGGAGATGTGGACGACAAGTATCAACTGTTCCCGATACCGGAAAGCGAATTGACCAACAACCCGGCGTTGAATCAGAATGACGGTTATAAACAATAAATGAAGAATAGAATGAGACTGAAACAATTACTGTTATGTGGTATGATGTGGATGTGCTGTGTTCCTCTTGGAGCGCAGACATCCAAAGAAGAAATGTTTTCTACTATTGAGAAAACGGGTGGAGTCTATTGGGCCTATCCACTTGATTTTGCACCGCAAACCCGGGCTCCCAAAGGATATAAACCATTCTACGTAAGCCACTATGGACGGCATGGTTCCCGTTATCTGATTGGCGACCGTGATTATAAATGGCTGGTCGACCTTTTTGAAGAAGCACATCGTGAGGGTGCACTTTCCGACTTGGGAGAAGATACCCGGCAGCGTTTGCTGAAGGTGTGGGAAGAAGCGGAAGGCCATGGAGGTGATCTGACCCCATTAGGTGTCCGTCAGCATCGTGGAATTGCAGAAAGAATGTATGCCGCATTTCCCGAAGCCTTTAAGGGCAATCCTTCCATTTCTGCCCGTTCTACGGTTGTGCTGCGTTGTGCGATGAGTATGGTGGCTTTTGGTGATCGTTTGAAGGAACTGAATCCCAATCTGCGCATTTCTTATGAAGCCAGCCATAAGTATATGGACTACTTGAATTACCATACGGACGAATCCAATCGCTTTACTTCTTCCACTGACGGTCCGTGGGCTGAAGAATACAGAAAGTTTGAAGATGTTCACACCAATCCCGACCGGTTGATTGCTTCTTTATTTAAGGACAAGCGTTTCATACTGAAGAAAGTGAATCCGAAGGAAGTGATGTGGGGTATGTACTGGGTGGCGAGTGATATGCAGAATGCAGAGACGAAGGTTTCCTTCTATGATCTGTTTCAGCCCCAGGAGCTGTTTGATTTGTGGCAGTGTATCAATTATCGTTTCTATGTGGGCAATGCAAATCATGCCGACGGGAAAGGGATTGTTGTAGCCAATGCGAAATCATTGTTACGGAATATTCTGGATAGCGCCGATGAGGCTATTCAGAAAGGAGGCATAGCCGCTACCCTTCGCTTCGGGCATGATGGCAATGTGATTCCTTTGGTGGCATTGATGCAGATAGAGAATTGTAACGTTGCCGTAGATGATCCTTACGAGGTGTATAAAGTGTGGAGTGACTTTAAGGTAGTCCCTATGGCCGCTAATGTGCAGATTGCCTTCTTCCGGAATGAAAAAGGAAGTGTGGATGATATTCTGGTTAAGATTCTGCATAATGAGCATGAAGTACATATTCCGGTACAGACCGACCAGTTTCCTTTCTATAAATGGAGCGATGTGGAGAGTTACTACCGGAACTTATTGAAATAAAGCACAGTTTTAAAGTTAACAATATTGAAACTACTAAATGGGAAGTGTGCCGATGGGATATCGGTACACTTCTTTTGCTAATATAATGTTAATGCTTTCCTGTTTATATGCTATTTCATAAGAAAACCTTTATCTTTGCACCCGAAAATGAAATGTGGAAAGATTTGAGTAGCTTGCAACCACAGAAAAAAATGCTAAAACACATCCTTTTCTGACGATGCTCCGAGCATCGGGATATGCATGTCTACTCACCACCAGATCCCCGCTTTTCATTCTTTAATTATTCATTCTTTAATTTAGAAGTATGGGATATTTATTCACATCCGAATCGGTGTCAGAAGGACACCCCGACAAAGTGGCCGATCAAATATCGGACGCTGTGCTTGACAAACTGTTGGCTTACGACCCCAGTTCGAAAGTAGCTTGCGAAACTCTGGTAACTACCGGACAGGTGGTACTGGCTGGAGAAGTGAAAACCAAAGCGTACGTTGATCTGCAACTCATTGCGCGCGAAGTAATTCAGAAAATCGGCTATACCAAAGGCGAGTACATGTTCGAAAGTAACTCGTGCGGTGTATTGTCCGCCATTCATGAGCAAAGCCCCGACATTAACCGTGGTGTAGAACGTCAGGACCCTATGGAACAGGGTGCAGGCGACCAAGGCATGATGTTCGGCTATGCTACTAACGAAACAGAAAACTACATGCCTCTTTCGCTCGACCTGGCACATCGCATCTTGCAAGTGTTGGCCGACATCCGTCGTGAAGGTAAAGAGATGACTTATCTCCGTCCGGACGCCAAGAGTCAGGTAACTATTGAATACGATGATAACGGTACGCCTGTCCGCATCGATACAATTGTAGTTTCTACCCAGCATGATGATTTCATCCAGCCTGCCGACGACAGCGAAGCTGCTCAGCTGAAAGCGGATGAAGAAATGCTTGCCACTATCCGTCAGGATGTCATCAATATCCTGATGCCACGTGTCATTGCTTCTATTCATGCAGAGAAAGTACTTGCATTGTTCAATGACCATATCACCTATCATGTTAATCCTACCGGAAAGTTCGTTATCGGCGGACCTCACGGAGATACCGGTCTGACGGGACGCAAGATTATCGTAGATACCTACGGTGGTAAAGGTGCTCACGGTGGTGGCGCTTTCTCCGGTAAGGACCCCAGTAAGGTAGACCGTAGTGCCGCTTATGCAGCCCGTCATATTGCCAAGAACCTGGTGGCAGCCGGTGTGGCTGACGAAATGCTGGTGCAGGTGTCTTATGCTATTGGTGTGGCTCGTCCCATCAATATCTATGTCAATACTTATGGCCGCGGCCATGTAAATATGAGCGATGGTGAGATTGCGAAGAAGATAGATGAACTTTTTGATCTTCGTCCGAAGGCTATTGAAGATCGCCTGAAGCTTCGTAATCCGATTTATCAGGAGACTGCCGCTTATGGCCATCTGGGTCGTGAGCCACAGATTGTTACCAAGCACTTCAAGTCTCGTTACGAAGGTAATAAGGATGTAGAGGTGGAACTCTTCACTTGGGAGAAACTGGATTACGTGGACAAGGTGAAAGCCGCTTTCGGTCTGTAATCTTTCTCTGGTTTTGTAATCAGCGTAGCTTTACAAGCTATTTATATAGAAGCCGTCCTGCTTCCTTTCGTGTGGCGAAAAGAGGGGACGGCTTTTTATTGTTCTCATTTTAGTATAGAGCTGTTTCTTGTAAATATGCTGTTTTGTTTGTTACTAACAAATAATTTCATAGCTTATTGGCAAATGATTTCATTTGTTGTCAGCAAACGAATCTTTTCCTCTGGTTGTTTTTAAGGGGACAGAACGATTGTAGGGTGGGCTGGCAAATTGTTTTCTATTTATTGATGTTTTAATCAAATTGATGTTGTTTCTTTATTTTATGTGATTATAGGTATTTCTCAATTTTGCATTATAGAATATTCTATGAATAAATAAGGAATGTAAATTCGTTATTCTTGCATATTCTTACATGTTTCCGGGCTTCTTATGCAGAAAAGGGTTACTACTTATGGACCATAAGGTTACTACTTATAGGTGATATCATTACTACTTACGGTCAAAAGGGTTACTACTTATGGGTAATGCACTTATTTGTGCCGGCAATTCTCCTTATATTTGTGTTTTTAGGGTAGTGTTTTACTCTAAAAGAAGTGTAAGTATTTCGATATGTTATTAATAATCTGTGGCTTGCTGAATTTCGTTTGTTTCTTTTTACCTCCAAGGTCAGTTGTTCGGGAATAATGCATTCTCAGACAATTAGAAATGCAAAGTGTCAAAATGATAATGGGCTACTATTTATGTTTCAACAGTTTACTTTCTCATTGGCTTTTTCCATGATTTGTTACTATCTTTGTTGTATTGAAACGAGAAGTCTAAAATAGCATGAAAAAACTGTTACCTGCTTTCCTGTTCTTCATATCATTTACTATTCTGCTGGGGGCATGTAGAAGAGGTTCTCATGCAGTCAGTTCTATTCTGTTATTGGCTGATTCGTTGATGCAGTCGCATCCTGACAGTTCGCTGCAATTGCTAGAAGCTATACCTGCACCGCAGAAGATGGGGAAAACAGACAGGGCATGGTATGCCTTGCTGCTTACGCAGGCGAAGTATAAGAATTATGTGTCGCTGGAGAATGATTCTTTAATACAGGTAGCTGTGGATTATTTTGAAAAGAACAGTGATAGAGAACAATTGGCAAAATCTTATTTTTATAGCGGGTGTGTGCATCGGGAGCAAGAAGACATACCTACTGCGATAAATTTATATTTAAAGTCATTGAGAACTATGCCACAAGGAGGTGACTCGGTATTTTTGTCGATGGTATATGGGCATTTGGGAGATTGCTATGGAGAACAATATTTGAATTCTGCTGCGATAGATGCACATAAGAATGCTTATGCTCTTTGCGGTACCGCGCATATTGATCGGGCTTTGTATGCCTTGTTGAAGATAGGAGACAATTACCTGATAAAAGATGATTCTGATAGTGCTTTCATTTATTATCAGCAGGCGAAGCTTTTGGCTGATTCTTTGCAAACTTCTGCCTTTAAACCTCTTGTTTATAAAAATATAGCCGCTCTCTATAATGAGAGAGGAGAATATGAAGAGGCGAATAGTTATATCTCAGAAGCAATGAGAGACATAGAAGTGGAGGAAAGTCTTTATTCTATTTATTTCTTGAAGGGTGATATTATGAATCATTTGAATAAAAAAGATTCGGCTCTTTATTATTGGAATCTGGCTAAATATTCCTTTGATATTGAAACTAAAGCCTCTGCTTTTGATAGACTATTTGAATTAAACAAAGAGCAATCCCGCTGGCGAGAGGCTGCTTTGTGTGCCGATTCTTTCATCGTTTACTTTGATTCTATTCAAGCGAGTGCGTATCGAGCCGAAATTGGTGATTTGATGGACAATCATCAATTGGAAATCCATAAATACGCATTGTTGAAAGAGCATCAACTTGCAAAGAAAAAGATGATTTACTGTTTTTGGGGCTTATTTTTAGTATTGGCATTAATTTATATGTGGAGGGATAGGTGTCGTAAGAATAAGTATATAGCTCTGCAAAAACAATTGAATGAGAATCGTGCGGAAATAATGATGCTGAGTGAAAGCTCTGCACCAATTGAAGAAAAAAGTGCAGAATTGCATGATCTGAAAGAAAAAAACTTGCAGATTTGTATTTCATTATTCGAAGCAACTGAGGGGTATAAGAAATTGAATGAGTTGAAAAATATGAAGCCTGGTAAACGCATTCTCAAAATTCAGGATTATAGGGAAAGGATTATTGGTGATATCCGGGAATCATTCTTAGATGTTATGAATAATTTGAGGGAGAATTGCCGTTCATTAACTAATGAAGATTTATTTTATTGCTTGCTGAACCTGCTTCATTGTCCCAAAGATTTGCTTTTAGGTATAATGGATGCTTCTTCAGATGCTATAAAAGCAAGAAAACACCGGATTAAGGATAAAATGGATACTGTTCTTTTTGATAAGGTGTTTGGTTCTGATAATCAAAAACTTATGTGATTGACTCTATAGAGTGTTACTGTAAGTCTACATGAGTTTGTTACCTCTGTTACCTTTTTTTTCTTGATTTTCATAATAAAAATTTAGTTATTTGGAGCATTAACCAATTAATCTTATATATTATGAAAACAAATTTTTTATTCTTGTTATTGATAGGGATTTTATTATCAGTTCAGGTTTGGGCAGAATCTCAATCTATGAGGAAACGGATTATATTAAAAACTGCTACGAATACTTCTCAAGGCACTCCTCGTTCTGTAGATCCGGCTTCATGGATTATCGCTTGCTATGATGTTGAAGATAGTAAATTATTTATTGATATTCCTGTCCCATGTGGCACTTTAACTGTGAGCGTATCAGATTCTTTGACCGGTGAAATGGCTTACTATCAGTCGTACTTTGATGAAAGTTGTATAGTAGTAGACATGTCCGGCACGAAAGTGGGAGACTATGTGTTAGAGATTTCTATAGGAGAAACCTTGTTGTTGGGAGGATTCAGTATTGAATAAACACTACACATCATGAAGAATGACAAACGAATATTTAAACGGATAGCTGTCATATTCCTGCTATTCGTGGTTTTATCTATGTGGGCAGCCGCTGATGCATACGCCCAAAATAAAATCAAATATACCTATGACAGTGCCGGTAATAGGTTGTCTCGCCAAAAGGAAATTGTGGTTCAGACAAGGGGTGCTTTGAGCGATGAAGAAGAACCATCGGTATATGAAGAAGAACTTTCAGAAACGAAAGTTACTATTTATCCCAACCCGACAAAGGGAGTACTCAAAGTTGATATCTCAGGAGTTGAAAAGTTTGAGAACGCCCAAATATCTCTCTATGATCTTACCGGAAAGTTGTTGCAGCAGTGGGCGGGTATATCCCAGTCCAATACAATTGATTTATCCGAACGGACTCCAGGAATGTATATCATGCAGGTTGCCTACAATGGTAAGATTAGCAGCTGGAAAATAATTAAAGAATAAGATAACCTTAAAACACACTCCTCCATGAAAACACATTTATCATTGATATTTTTTATCGTGTTGTTCTCATCCTCTGTTCATGCACAACAGGGAAATACTAGATCATATCCAATTGAAGTTGGGACTTATAATTCTGAATTTGATTATTCTGATTCACAAAACACGGAAGATTTTACAAACAATTATACGGGGCGACCTTCCAATGATGTTTTTTATAAATTTACTATAAATACTAGGATGAAGGTCATCATGAAGCATTGCGAATCAGAGCTTTCTGATACCTATTTGAGCCTTTTGGATGCTTCCGGAAAATTAATTGACTATAACGATGATGCTGACTTCTCCATGGGCTGTGGCGGTGGTGCTGGAGAGGCTTATTTATCAAAGATACTGGATGCCGGCACGTACTACGTCGTGGCAGAAGGATATGAAGAGAACGGAGTTATTACTACTCAAATAACCGGGATATTTTTATCTTCAGAAGGGGATAGTCGACAGAGTGCTATTGACACCGGTACTTACAGCAAGAGTTTTGACTATTCTGATACACAGAATATGAGTCTTTTTTCTAATCAGTATGCAGCCGGAGAACAAGAGGACGTTTTCTATAAGTTCACATTAACCCGTAAAATGGCTGTAATAATAACTCATTGCGGATCAATGGTCTATGAAACTTGCGCCTATCTGTTGAATGCCGCGGGAGGTGTTATCGCTTCCAATGATTATTACTCAGATGATGGTCGCTGTTCTTCATCCTCTCATGCCTTTATACAGAGAACTTTAGAACCGGGCACCTATTATATAGTATCGGAAGGATATGATACAGCAGAACTTATTACCACCAATATTACCGGATATGCCTCGGAAGATTTTGATTATCCGGACATTCCCAACACATATAGTGCGGAACCGGAAGCCGTTGGCTCTCTTGGTGGAACTTTTGATGTATCGGCTACTGGAGCTGCTACGTATTCAATTCCTATTAAAATTCCGCAAGGTGTAGGAGGTATGCAACCTACGCTTGTTATCGTTTATAATAGTCAGGCGGGAAATGGAATGTTGGGTTGGGGATGTAATTTGTCGGGAATGTCAGTTATAACTCGCGGTCCGAAGGATATGTATCATGACGGTACAGCCAAGGCATTGACTTTCTCCGCCGATGAGGCCTATTATCTGGACGGCAAACGCTTGGTTTATTCTTCTGGCACTATAGGGCAAGAGGGAGCCGTATATTATCCGGAATCCGATCCTTTTACTAAAGTGATTGTTCATGGCACATACACTACTTCTACAGCTAATACATGGTTTGAAGTACAATCTTCTACCGGGCAGATATGTTATTATGGAAATACAACCGGTGCCCGACAAAGCTACACAGCCGGTAATTCCCCCAGAATCTATGCATGGTATCTGGATTACGTGGAAGATCCGTTGGGTAATTACATGAATTATACCTATAATAAGTGGAGTTACTGCATGTACCCCAACACTATAATGTATGGAAATAATAAGAATGGGAGTACCGGTTTACAGAATACGGTTACTTTCAGTTATGAAACTCGCTCCAATGATCCACAGCTATTTGTTATTGAAGGCGTAAAAGGAACCATGGATCGTAGACTGAAAACCATTACAAGCAAAACGGGAAGTTCGGTTTACCGTGTTTATGACTTGCAATACAATACCACCGGTGATGCTTCCGGTACTAAATATTCACGTCTGACAAGTGTTACGGAGAGGAATGGCGCCGGCGATGTTATGCAACCTGTTAAGTTAAACTGGTCTTATTTGCCTTCCCTATATAGTATTCCTGTTTCTCCTCAGGTGAATGCTGCTTCTGTTTATCCAGCAGTCGCATTTTCTGAACAGCAATTTATTGCTGGTGATTTCAATGGAGATGGTTTGACGGATATGATGGGAATCTCTCCTGTAAAGATACCGACAGGTACGAATTCTTGGACTTATGATACTTACGCTTATATATATTGGGCTTCGCTGGACTCTTCTGGAAATGTCCGATTTGTCGATGGAACGAATTATCGTCTTGGAGCAAGTTTTCAATTGTCTGACATGCAAGAGTACAAAGCGGGATCGTCCGTCATCGATTTTGATGGAGACGGTCTGAATGAATTTGTAGTACCACATGTAAGCATCAATGATCATTGGAAGCAAATAGCTTTTTATGTTTATGGAAACACGGTTCAGGGGGCTTTCGGATATAACTTACAATACAGCAGCGAAATGCCCGCCTATGCTACTGGTGATTTAAATAATGACGGAAAAGGAGATATTGTTTTCATAGAAAAGGGACATAGTGGTAACAGGTATCCGGGTGAAATTATTGGGCATAATTCAGGAACATCTTTATATCGCACGGCATTTAATTTGACTTTACCTTCTAGTCCTGATAAGGTATTTGTATCTGATCTCAACGGCAACGGGTTGGAAGATATGATGGTAATTTATAGTGGAGGTTATACCATCTTTTGGAATCAGGGTAACGGAATAACAGGAACCACCTTTTCGGATGCTAAGAAAACTACGGGAACCAATGTTTCTAAAGTGTGGATGATTCGTTCCGGTGATTTCAATGGCGATGGTTTAATGGATATCCTAATGAACAGTACCGGTGAAAGTAGTTGGTATTTTGCTTTGAATAATGGCAATGGAACTTTTACTAAGTCGCAGGCATGCACATTGGGGCTTTACGATCAGAGCTTTACTTCAAAAGATGATTCAAGGTTTGATTGCCTTATATATGATTTCGATCTTGACGGGAAATCGGATGTGGTGATAACCAAGGCCATGTATGATAAGAAGAGCGCTATATTTCAAGGTTCTTGGGGCGAATTCAATAAAACTTATACCTATTGGATGCATTCTACAGGAAGCGCGCTTACCATAGTGCGTTCGGCGACTTCTAACAGAGATGAAGATGCCCTCTCATCCCGTTATCTGGTGGGCGACTTCAACGGTGACGGTCAGGTGGAACTGATGAATTATGGTTACAATTGTTATAATAGTAGCGATGCAAACAGAGACCCTGTATGGCGATTATACCCTAATAGTAGTTACAATACAGACAAAGGTAAGGTAACTTCTGTTACCGGTGACTATGGCAGTGTGACGAATATTACTTATACCTCCCTTGTCAATGGCGGTATCTATACCAAAGGTACGGGTAGCAGTTATCCTGTTGCCGATTATACTTTGCCTTTGCATGTAGTAAAGAAAGTAAATTCGGATAATGGTGCGGCAGGCAGAACAATGACAACTAACTATCGCTACAGTGGCCTTAAAATGCATTTGCAAGGAAAAGGGCTGTTGGGAATGTCTTCCATGATAGCTGAGAATACGACGTTGGGAACGGTTTCTGAATCTGGTGTAAAAGCATGGAATACTTCCTTCTATATACCATCTGCTACCTATACTAAAAATACCATAGACGGCAGTACGGCTGAAACTAACACTACGCTGACTATTGTGGATAAAGGCTCCAGGAAATACTTTGCTTACCCTTCATCTACTACAGAGAAGGATCTGGATGGCAATATGATTACTACCACCCGTCAGTTCAATACTACCTATGGTTACATGACCCAGGAAAAGGCAGACTATGGTAATAACATGTATCGCACTGTTCAATATGGCAACTATACCCTTGCCGGAAAAACCTATCAGCCCCAGCTGATCACAAAGGTACAGAAGCATACGGACGACTCGTCGACTTTCACGCAGAAGATGGAAATCACGTATGATACCTCTAAAGGATATAAAACGAAGACTGTTGAAAATTATGGTTCCTCTTTGCCTTTAACTACTGAATTCACCTACGATACTTGGGGAAACGTGAAGACGGAGAAAATCAGTGGCTCTGGAGTTTCCGCCCTTACCAGCAACTATGATTATGATACAACGAAACGTTTTATCGCTAAAACTTCTACTAATCCGTTGTCATCCATTATTGCTTATACATATGATACTTGGGGAAATGTCCTGACGGAAACTGACGAAAGTGATACTTCCAATAAGTTAACAACTAGGCATACGTTTGATGGATGGGGGAACAGACTGTCTACTCTTTTTCCCGACGGTACTAAGAGAAGTTATCTGAGTGGTTGGAATGTCAATTCAAGTAAACGATTCTTTACGCTTGCCCAAGCTACGGGAGAGCCCTGGATAAAAACCTGGTACGACAATCAGGGGCGTGAGGTATTGGTAGAAACAATCGGTCCCCAAAGTATGTCCATTAAAGAGGCTACGACTTATAACAACAAAGGGCTGATCACTCAGAAAAAGACAGAAACTGGCAATCTTACCACGACGGAGAACTATACGTATGATGCTCGTGGGCGAGTGCTGACCCAAACAAGCAGTGCAGGGAGATCCGTTTCTTACGCTTATGGGAACCGTACAGTATCGAGTACCACAAACGGGAAAACTTATACCCAAGTCTATGATCCCTGGGGTGGAGTGAAATCCGTGACCGATCCGGTTTCCAGCATTGCCTATACTTATAAGTCACTGGGAAAACCTCAAAAGATAGTCACAGGTGGAGCTACTTTCACTATGACTTATTATGACACGGGCAAGCAAAAGACGTTGACCGATCCCAATGCAGGTACCATAACCTATACGTATGACGCTGCCGGACGATTGAAAACTCAGGTTGACGGGAAAAGTAAAACCACGACAAATACCTATGATGTGCTGGGGCGTATGTCCTCTTCCGCAACGGATGGTGTAACTACGACCTATACCTATGGAACGTCCGGCAACAACTTGCTGCGTCTGACAAAGGAACAGACGGGTAATAATTACACGACTTATACGTATGACAATTACGGTCGTACGAGGACTGAGACACGTCAAATAGAAGGAACAGGTGCTTTGGCATTTACTTACTCTTATAACTCACAGGGGCAACTGAGTAATATTGCCTATCCTGGATCTTTGACCGTCAGTCGCAACTATGACGCTTATGGCAATCTGCGACAGGTGCTGGCAGGTACGCAAAATATCTGGGAACTCACGGGAGCTACCGGAACTGTCACTACTACCAAACTTGGCGGTACATTGATTTCTACCGAAACCCGTAATTCGCAAGGCTTACTTAGTAACCTGAAAACGATGAAAGGCACTACGTCGCTGCATAATATGAACTATGTGTTTGATGGTGCTACAGGCAATCTTACTTCGCGTACGGGTATGATTGGGCAAACGGAAACCTTCACTTATGACAGTGCAGATCGTTTGACTGTTGTAAAGCAAGGTAGTTCTACAGTCATGAACATGGGTTATCATGCCAATGGTAATATTGTTTCTAAAACAGGCTTGGGTTCATACAGTTATGACAAACCTCATGCGGTAAGTACCGTTGACAATACCGGTGGCCTGATTTCCGAGAATAACCAGACCATTGCGTATACTGCATTTGATAAAGTTTCCTCTATCAGTGAAACGGTCGGTTCGAACAATTACCTGTTGAACATCACGTATGGTCCTGATCGCCAACGTTGGAAATCTACGTTGAAGACGAACAATGCGGTTGCACGTACGACTGTATATGCGGGCGATTATGAGATGGTCACCGAAGGCGGTGTAACGAAACAATTATATTATCTTGGTGGCAATAACGGTTTGGTAGCGGTATATGTGAAACAATCCGGGCAGCCTGATAAGATTTATTATGCCCACAAAGACCATTTGGGCAGTGTTGTGAAGTTGACCGACAATGCGGGTACTGAGGTTTTCAAGGCTTCATACGATGTCTGGGGCAGACGTACGGTAGCTAATAATACCTTCAAGTTCCACCGTGGCTATACGGGACATGAACATCTGGATGAGTTCAAGCTGATAGACATGAATGGCCGTATGTATGATCCGTTACTGGCTCGGTTCTTGAGTCCTGATCCGTTTGTTCAGATGCCTGATTTCTCACAAAATTTCAATCGATATACTTATTGCTTGAATAATCCGTTAATATATACGGACCCGAGTGGGGAGTTTTGGCATCTCATCATTGGTGCGGCTATCGGAGGAGCAATAAACTGGGTTGCCAATGGTGCGGATTTAAGCTGGGAAGGATTGTCCTATTTTGCTACAGGTGCCGTTTCCGGTGCATTGACCGCTGCTTTTCCCGGTGCCGCTATCGGCATTACGGCCGGTGCCGGTGCTGCCAATTCTGCGATTGGTCAGGGTTTTAACAATGGGTGGAACAATATCAATCTGCAGCAAGTTGCATTTGACGGTATAATGGCCGGTACGATGGCTTACGTTGGTGGTGAAATTGCAAGTAAGTTCGCCGGTCCCGTTCAGAAACTGACGGAAAAGATATCGTCTCCGATGCTTCGGGAACTGATAGTGCATGAAGCTTCCGGTCTACCTTTCGGTACAGTGATGGGTGGGATAATGGCTGTAGCTGATGATGACCCCAATACCTCCTTCTTGGACGGAATGTGGAGCGGTGCCAAAAAGAGCTTCGTGACAAGCGGATTATCGGCAGTTGGGAGTGCGGCGAATTATTCTTTGGATAACAAAGTGGGCATGCTTACAGGGATTCCCAAAGGAGGCGAGGTAAGGGTTGGACGTTGGATGTCTGAAAATGAGTATAATATAATGAAGAAAACGGGACGTATGGTGGAAGGACCGGAGGGATTGACATTTGTCGCAACTGGAGGATCTGATGCTTTTCAAGGAGCCAAAGTAGGTTCTGTATATGTTGAGTTTAAAGTACCTAAGAATAGTCTAATACAAGGCGGAAAACCTAATTGGTATAAAACTGTTGGTCCCAGTGCTAAGGGAAGTCAAATACGTGCTTTAAACAAACAAGGTGGTCAAATGTTGCCTAAAGTACGTAGTTTATCACCGATATTGAAAATTAAATAATAAGACAATGAAAGATTTAGGATGGGTTCAGAAAAATCTGATTCCACATTTAATAGATTATACTATTGAATGTAACTATTATAGCGAAGGCGATTTTGGTTCTCTTTATGCGATTACCTTTGAATCATCCCAAAAAGGAGGATATATTCATTTTTGGGGTTCAGGTTGGTTTGGAGTCGATGTTTATGATTATGAAAAAGATGAAGAGGTTCTTAATGTTTTATTAGAAGATAATGAAATAGAGGAACAGGATCAACTTCTTGAAAAACTGAAGAAAATATTATTACCAGACATGGAATAATATAGGTTGAGTGCAACCCGTCCAACCGGATATATCATCCGGTTGGACGGAAAACATTGAATATTTAAAATCATACTCAAATACAAATTTTATGATACGGAATAAACACATCTTAGGTTTGATGCTGTTGCTATTTGCAACTGCCTCTTTTGCTCAGAGCAGATATGCTCTTTCATTTTCCGATTACATGGATGGAAAGTTTACTGCATTGGAGAATCTCACTATTGAATCCAGGTCTAAAAGTAAGAGATTTTGGAATGGAGGTGCTGATTTTAAACCAGAGACAGGTAATAAGGAGACGGATAAGTTATTAAAGAAAGATGTAAAGTATATCATACATCAGGATACCTTGTATGTAAACTGCCGCCAGTTAAGGTATCAGGGATGTAAGTTTGGCAGCTGGTATGCGCCTGGTTTTCGTTTTGGTACCGGTAGGATTTGTTTCATCAGCACTAAGATTGGCAAGGAACAGACGAGTGAAGCTGTCACTGCCGGCATACTCTTTGGTGCTATAGGTGGGGCGATCGTAGCATCTAAGCAACTGAAAAATAAGGCTTGTTATCTGATAGAGTCTGACGATAAAGAAGTGAAACTTATTACCAAAAACAATATGAGGACTATTTTGCTGAATTATCCAGAGTATTCGCAAGAGTATAACGCTCTCCCGGAGAAAGAGAAAGAATCGGCTGCTGTAATCATAGAATTTCTTGTGAAGACCAATTTACTAATGAGATATTAAAAAACTGTTAGATGAAGATTATGAAATATATATTGTTGACGTTTGCCTTGTTTTACTTGAATGTAAGTATTTGGGGACAAGAGAAGAGCATTGGTATTACGCTTGAAGATGTGGCCGGAATGAAGGAAAAGGAAAAAGAACAGGAGAAAGCTATGCGAACTCCGAGAAATACGTTCATTGTCAATTTGGGTTATGGTTGGATAACGAGCAGGGTAGAAATGCGTTCGGGCACTTACAAGTGGAAAGGAGGTCCGGAGTATAAAGTGGCGTACAACTGGGTTGGTAAAAAGGGTTATGGATTCGGACTGGAGTGTGCAGCTTTCAGCACTGATTTTCCTGAAGAAACTGTGACATTGGGATATGTGGCTCCTTCCTTAGTTTATTGTCAGAAGATTGATGAGAAATGGATAATCAGAGGAACTGTGAGTTTTGGGTATGCCTGGAATGGTGCAGGCAGAGACCGATTCTCGGGGATAGCAGCCGAACTAAGTTGGGGAGTAGAGTATATGTTGAATAGAGTGATAGGGCTGGGACTGGGTGTGGAATGGTGGCGAGCTTCTCTCACTCGTCCTGATGACTTCAGTTCTGCGGTAATTGTGATTGATAGTGAACGTCATGGAGTAAATCGTTTGGGAATTCAAGGTGGACTGAGATGCTACTTTTAAATCGTTTTCTATAATCGGTGGTTATGTCTTTTTAACCAATCATATCTTACAGTTCTTTCAGCCCTTGTCAACTGCCCTGTTCATCGGCCTTCCGGCTGAAAGTATTTCCTGAAAGGAAAGATTCTTTGCTTTCAGCTTTCAGCCGATATTGTAATCATGAGATTCTTCATGCTTAATAAATGCTATTTCATTAGAAACTTTAGTATTGGAAAATTCACGTATTTCACTGTATTGGATCTATAGATGGAAGGTGTTGGATCTATAGATGGGAAACGCTGGATATATAGATGCGTCATTGAATTTTATTAGATAGTATTTTTCAGTAAATATCATTGCTTGTTTTGGGGTAAAAGAAGCAATGATAACCATTAAAACATTGCTTCTTTTCCTGCGCGTTTTTATGCACAGTGACTATTCTCCTTGTCAACTTGACCCTTGTTTCACTAAAGAAGTATTGGCTGAAAGCTGAAAGCAAAGAATCTTTCCTTTCAGGAGATACTTTCAGCCGAAAGGCCGATGAACAGGGCAGTTGAGGAGAGCTGAAGAGCTGTAAGATGAAAAACAACTTTTCTTGCTGAAGTAGGTTTGTTACCACTGTTACCATATAATATTTTGTTTTTATGTGAAAGTTGTGGTTATTTGAAGCGTCAATAAAATCTTATATCACATGAAAACAACATTTCTACTTTTAAGAATTCAAACATCTAAACGGATAGTTGCCATATTTCTGCTATTCGCGGTTTTATCTATGTGGGCTGCTGCTGATGCATACGCTCAAAACAAAATCAAGTATACTTACGACAGTGCCGGTAATCGGTTGTCTCGCCAAAAGGAAATTGTGGTTCAGACAAGGGGAGTCTTGAGCGATGATGAAGTAGAGCCTTCCATATATGAAGAAAAACTTTCGGAAACTAAGGTGACAATTTATCCCAATCCTACCCGTGGTATGCTCAAAGTTGATATTTCAGGAGTTGAGAAGTTTGAGAATGCCCGAATATCTCTCTATGATCTTACCGGGACATTGCTGCAACAATGGGGCAGTATATCTCAGTCCAATGCGGTAGATATATCTGATCGAACTCCGGGGATGTATATCATGCAGATAGTCTATAATGGTAATACCAGTAGTTGGAAAATAATTAAAGAATAACCTAAAGCTAATACGCTATTATGAAGAGAAGAATATTTTTTATCTTGGTACTGTTATGTACCTTATCAGGATATGCCCAAATCTCAGTAGGCCGGGATTCTCTTGTTATAGATCCATTAAAAGATGAATTCATGCAAGAAGCTGATGAAGACGGACTGTATAAAATCGTGACAGAAGTCAATGAGTTGTCGTCGGAAGACAGTGCCGTCCGAAGTGAAGTTCTTTCGTTAGACGCCCCTCTCTTGAAGCCCCCGTTGAAACCATTAGATCCATTTGAACCGTTAGAACCGTTAGATCCTCTTTTGCCGGCGCCTCCATCCCTGCCCGAATTGCCAAGCACGGTAGAGATAGACCGGGCAAAAGCAGTAGGTGAAATACCTATTCAATCGAGAATAGAAAATGGCTCACTCACATACAGTGTACCTATTGAAATATATGGAGGGAAAAACGGACACCAACCCGCTCTTGCCTTATCTTATAATAGTCTGATGGGGAATAGTATTGCCGGATACGGGTGGTGTATAGGAGGATTATCCTATATATCTATTTGTAATTCAAACTATTATTATGATGGAAGCAATGCAAAACCGGCTAGTTTAGATAAGAATTCTGCCTATTCATTAGATGGGAGTCGGCTTATTAAGATATCAGAAACGTCTTCTCAAATCGATTATCAGACAGAGCACGGCAATGTGAAAGTTACATTTTATGCACCATCAGGAAAATACTATTTTGATGTTTGGTATCCGGATGGAAAGAAAGTAACTCTTGGATATCCCACCAATACATCGGCACAAATTACTTACCCGATTACTAAAAGTGTAGATGCATTCGGAGGGTATATTGATTTTACTTATCTGTTGGATAATAACGTCTATTATGTCACCGAGATCAAATATGGCAGCAATTCTACTCAATATGGTGCTGTAAAGTTTACCTATCAGACAAGAAGCGATGTTCAATCTTCTTATATAGCGGGGCGGCTGATGAAGGATAGTAAGTTATTGTCGAAGATAGATACATATTATCAATCATCAATGCTTCTTAGTACTTATACGCTGAGTTATGACACAAGTATATATAGCTTCTTGTCTAAAATCAGTCTTAAATCGAATGGCAAAGAAGTTAATCCGCTGATGTTCTATTATGGAGGTGAGTCTGACGAAAGTCGTTTCCAGACAAGCACGGCTTTTCTTGAAACTTATTTTGCTAACAGTAAGGCTCCTGATCTTATTCTGCATAAGGGTAAGTTTAATTCTCTTACCCGGAGTGAAGGACTCGTTGCCTATCCTAATTTTGAATCTTATGGTATAACCGCTTATGATAAAAAAGGAAATTACCAGTATGGAAGTAAATATGATCCTGCACAGAATCTGTTGGTTTATAAGAATCTCGGAGATTACCTCTGTTCACCGGTAAAGATTCAGGCAGGTAATGGATTCCAGAAATTATATCCTGTTGATATAGATGGCGATGGAAATGATGAGCTGGTTAGAATTAATTATTGGTTGCATGATCAGAACAGCGCCAAAGTAGATATTACTACCTATGATAAGAATATGACAGCCCGGAATGCATCCTTCTTATTAGAAGGAACATTTGCAGAAGGCAGCAGGCAAAGTGCTGTTCCCAGATTATTCATTACCGGAGATTTCAATGGAGATGGGAAGATGGAATTGGTTGCCGTTTCGGGTAACAAACTTCCGAAGGGGGAAACCAGGACATGGTCAAGAACCACTATGTTTAATCTGGAATTGAGGACTAAGATATATGATCAAACTCCATTCTTATTTGATTATTTTAAAGATGCGCTTTTTGCTGTCGACTATAACGGGGACGGGAGAACGGACATTTGCCTCATAAACGGAATTGGAACTTATATTTACTCATATCAGGGAGGTGCTTTTGTGCAGATTGCATATACAAGCGGCATTAAGAGCACAGATATATCGGGTGCTTCCAAAAGAGAATTGTTGGTTGAAGATATTAACGGTGATGGGCTCACCGATTTTCTTTTAGGTCCGAAGAAGAATGATTACTGGATTGAAATGAAAAAACGCCCTTGTGGTGAATGTAGTGGCTGTAGAGGTGAGATTATTGATGATCCGATAATAAAGGATCCCTTCCTCCCTAATAATGGTGGTAAGGTTGATAGCGATAAGGCTTTTGAATTTACCACTCCGTGTATCAGACCCATTTCTTATCCGGTAACTCACTATAATAGTACGTATAAAACCTGGACTGCTTTATTGGCAACCGGTAGTGGATTTGTAAGCAGCACATTTGAGTTTTTATCTAATTCCGATACCAATTATCAGTTTCTGTTTCATGATCTGAATGGTGATAAACTTCCCGATTTAGCTGTAAAATCCGGAACTCAAATCAGTGTACATCTGAACCAGAACGGTAAACTGAATACTGTGGCCGAATCTGCAAAAGTGACTGTAGATTCTGATTCTCATTTTATAACAGGAACTATAGGAGATGGTTATAGTTGTAGGACCAGCCAATTGCTAAGTATAAAGGATGCCACTGTCACTCCAATCTCCTTTACACGTAATGATGCCCGGGGAAGAATGCTGACCGGCATGATTAACAGTTATGGGGTAATTGAGAAATTTGATTATGAAAATCTTACTAATGGCAATATGTATTGGACGACATCTGGTTATAGTACAACTTTCCCGTACAATAAATTATATATGAACATCAATGTTGTCAGCAATACATATTCTTTTTATGGCAATACGTATTTGTCTTCTAAATCATACTATTACAATGATGCCGTTACACATCGCCAAGGATTAGGATTCAGAGGATTCAGGAAAATTACAATGCATGATAATATGAAAGGGACTCAGGTTGAACTGACTTTTGATCCAATGAAGTTTGGAGTTATAACCCAGTTAGTTAATCCTATGTCTGAAGCTTCTTATTATTATACTGTATCTATTGCCTCAAATAAGGTAGCCAAGATAGCATTGAGCAATAAAACAGAAAAGGATAAATTAAAGAACACAACTGTTAGTTCTAATTACATTTATGATACTTATGGTAATGTGACCCAAGAGACGGTTACTTACAGTGACGGCCTTATAGTAATAACCAACAACTCTTACCATAACACAAATGATGCTTCTACTTACAGGATAGGTTTTCTGTACGATCAAGTAACCACAAAAACGAGAGATGGCTCAACATGGGTTGACAGGAAGTATATACCTGTATATTCTAATCAGCTTCCGGTTGTAAAAGTACACTATGCAAATAATAAAGCGATTTCTCAAGTCAGCTATTCATATCAAGATGGGTTGGTATCCCAAGAGTCTTTAAGAGAATATGCGTCGACTACCAATCTAATTACAAAGTATGAATATGATTCTTATGGGAGAGTAATAAAGAAAATAGATCCTTTGGGATTGATTGAAACATATACATACAATTCAAAAGGGCAACTGTCCTCCATGAAAAATCATAAGAACCAGGAAACCAGCTTCAACTATGATGATTTTGGCAGAAAAGTTAAGAGTGTCAAACCTGATGGTGTCATAGAAACGACTTCGTTTTCATGGGCTACTTCTCCGGCTTCAGCTTTATGGCTTTCCACTGTTTCCGTTACAGGTTCTCCGGCATCTCAAACTTATTACGACGCTTGGGGTAGGGAAGTAAGAACAGGAAAACAACGTTTTGATGGGAATTATGTTTATACAGATAATGTATATGATGAGAAAGGAAGTTTGGCTAAAGTTTCCATGCCATTTAAAGGGAGTACGCCCGCACAATGGAACGTATATACTTATGATGCTTATGACAGGGTTGTATCATTGAAATATGCTTCGGGCAAGGAAGACACATTTTCGTATTCCAATACGAGTATTACCTCAGTGGTGGACGGCGTATCAAAAACAGAGAAATATAATGCTTCCGGAGATATAATATCAGTTACCGATCCCGCAGGTACTACTACTTATAATTATAGACCGGACGGGCAAATGATTAGCGTAGTTGCTCCGGGGCAGATTACAACTACATTCGGGTATGATGATTTTGGAAGACAAACTACAATGAACGATCCGAGTTTGGGCATTATCCGATATGCTTATGACACTATGGGAAATGTTGCCCAGGAAACTGACGCCAATGGAAATGTCACGAAGAAAACTTATGATAATTTCCATCGCCTGATTAAAAAGGAGGTTGCCGGGCAGACAATAAACTACGGCTATAATGCTGACAACCTCATAGAATCTGAGGTAAGTTCAAACGGGACGTCCAAAGCCTATACTTATGATGCTCTGATGAGGCTAAATACTCTGAAGGAAACGAATGTGGATGGAAAGTGGCTCAAAAAAACATTTACTCACACCAATGGGTGTATATCGGATCTGACGTATGCCTCCAATATCGGTAATATTGTGACTGAAAACTATACATATTCTTATGGTAATCTTTCGGAAGTGAAACTTAATAACTCGACATCTATCTGGAAGTTAACTTCTGAAAATGCGTTAGGATTGACGACCGGTGTAAACACAGGAATTTTAACCCGCACCTATTCTTATGACGCGAACGGGGCTCCAACAGGTAGAGTAGTTAAAAATGGTTCTACAGTTATTCAGAATTCCGGATATAACTTTAATGCCAAGACAGGTAATCTGAACTGGAGAAAAGACAATGTAAGGAACATTCAGGAAAACTTTGGTTATGACAATCTGAACAGATTGACAAGTTTTGCCGGAAAAACGGCTACTTACAGTAACAATGGAAATATAACCAATATATCTAATGTAGGAACTTTTACTTACAATGCCGAAAAACCTTATGCTATAGCATTGATTACTCCTTACGGCACGGAAGTTCCACTTCGGGAACAACAGATTACTTATAATGTTTTAAGAAGACCGGAGACTATTACTGAAAATGGTTATGTAGCAACATTTACATATAATGGGGAAGGCAATAGAGTCAAAATGAATCTGAAGAAGAACAATCAGGTCCAACTCAATAGATATTATTGGGGAAATCAATATGAATTCGAGACAGGAGTTGCGGGTTCAAAGGAAATTCTGTACCTTGGCGGCGATGCGTATTCAGCGGCGGCAGTGTATGTGAAAGAAGGTTCAGGGGCTTGGGTTGTTTATTATCTGTGCAGGGATTATCTGGGCAGTATAACTCATACCGTTAATTCTTCAGGTGGGTTGAAGCAGGAGCTAAGTTATGATGCATGGGGGAGGTTGAGGAATCCTGCTAACCAAACTTTATATGCGGTTGGTGCGGAACCTACGTTATTCTTGGGCAGAGGTTATACCGGGCATGAGCATCTGACAGCTTTTGGTTTAATTAATATGAATGCAAGGCTTTATGATCCGGTTATTGGTAGATTTCTATCTCCTGATCCGCAGTTGCAGGAACCGTATTCGAGCCAGAATTATAACAGATATTCTTATTGTTTGAATAATCCGTTAAAATATAATGACCCCAATGGAGAGTTCATTTTTGGTATTTTCAATTTTGTGAAAGATTTATTTGTAAATACTTTCATAAAGTCCTGGTCGAAAGGCATTAACGCATGGACTAAAAAAGAGAATTGGCGTTCCACAATTAATGCCTTTAAACTTGATCTTGGTTTGTTTAAGGGAGGTTTCTGGGATGTGGTGTCAAGACTTACATGGCAATTAGCGCAAACAGGTTTGGGTAATTTGGTAAACCAAGTTCTGAATACTTGTTATCTCGTTAATGAAGTGAACTACTTTGATGGTGCGGTAGTGATTGATTCTAAAATAGATGTGGGGGGAATGACATTAAGTAATTACATATTGGGCCCTCCGGGCTTCAAACCTGATTTTAGAGACCATTTGTTTGTACATGAGTATGGACATTATTTGCAAAGTAAAAAACTTGGGCCTGCATATCTGTTTGTTGTAGCTAAGCCAAGTCTTTTAAGTTCGACATTTGATAAGAATAACCATGGTAATCGATGGTACGAAACTCATGCTAGCAAATTGGCGGCAAAATATTTCGACAAGAAATATGGTACGGGGGCAGAGGCGTATCAGAATTACTTGAATGAAGGAAAAGATCCCTATAAACAAGAAGATATTTTTAATGTGGATGTGTTCAAAAATGGAGGTAGTCCTGCGTATAATCATCCAAGAGGACGTTCTTATAAAGAACCTCATCCTGCCAAGCCTAAATGGAATGGTTGGCAAGACATATTCTTTTTCTAAAAATGCAGGTCAACTAATTAAATAAATAGAAGATATGAAGTATTTAAAATTTTCACTAATTGCTTTAATCCCTTTTATTTTATGGGGATGTCCAGACAGAGATATACCATTCGATTCAACTGTTATATTTATAAATAACTCGGATAAGACATTGCTGGATTATTGTAGAGATAATTATTATCCTGATACTACAATACAGGTTGAGGGTAATGTTTTTGATGATAGAATTAAAAAATTCGCTATAGCCCCCCATTCGGTTCGTAGAAAGCAAACTAGTTGGAGGTATGAAATGAAACAGCCATATTCTACAGGTGTCATGACAATCTTTCTTTTTGACATGGCTGTCGTTGACTCTGTTCCTTGGGAGAAGATCCGTGAAGATTATCTTGTAGCAAAAAGGTATGAGTACACTCTTGCACAGCTTGATAGTTTGAATTGGACAATCGTATATCCCCCTGAAGAGTGAGTATTATTTATTTTCAGTATGGTTTAGAATAAGAGATTTTATCACTATCATTCTAAATTTGTATACGAAATATAGTAAATTCTTGAACAAAAAAGATGGAAATATGAAACTGATAAGCAAACTACTACTAATATTGTTAGGATGTTCTTCCTGCGACCCAAATACGCATGAATTTGGCTTCGAGGTGTATAATCAATCGGATAGAGAAATAGATGTGTGTTTAAACATGTGGTATCTGGGTATCCAAGATATTTTAGTACCTGCCTATCAAGACTATGATGCTACATCCCAATATAATTATGGATTTACAACCGTGGAAAAGAAATCAGTAAATTTATTTATAGTACCTGGTTCAATTACTGCAGAAGAGATTTTTAGAATGTCTAATGATACGATACGCATATTTATTTTTGATGCTGATACGCTTGCAAAATATTCTTGGGAGGAAATAAGTCGTAACTATAATATCTTACAACGATATGATTTGACGCTAAAAGATATGGAACTTTTAAAACATGATATCTATTATCCTCCCACTCCCGCTATGCGTAATATAAAAATGTGGGCTCCTTATAGCGAGTAGGCTTTTCTGAACGCAACTGTGATGAGTGTTGATGGAATTTATTATAATAATCATCGAGTAAGATAGATATGAGACGAATGAGGATAATAGTATTGTTATGTGCATGCATCCTTCTATGTGCATGTCCAAAACAGCCGATTCAGCGTTATATAACGTTGGTAAATAAATCTGGTAAAGAAATAGTTTGTCAGCAATTGTGGTGTGCTACTATAACAAATGCTGACACTTTGTATGAATGTAGAATTCCGACGCAAGGCATTTTAGCTAATAGTTCATATCTCTATGAAAGCAAATACGGATGGGAGTCAGACCTTGGATTCCTTCCGTATATACAGTATTTGGTATTGGATGCAGAGAAGTTCCATGAGTATCGTTCTGCTCCTTGTGACACTATTCAGAAGTATGTTCCTGTTTTATATCGTTACCAACTCAAATTGGAAGATTTGGAACAGATGAACTGGACAGTAGTTTATCCCCCTGAAGGTGAGAACTGAAACATTAAACTAATACATAAAATATGAAAAAACAAATCATTCTATTAGCAATCAGCATCTTGGGAGCATTCTCTCTTCATGCTCAGGAGATAAACGAGGGTCTGGTACAACCCAAACAAGAGGTTATCTCACAACCACGTAAGGGCACGGACTGGAATAAACAACCTATCGGTTACGTTTTTGCAGGTGCAGGCATAGGATATATTCCATCGGTAGAAAAGGTTGAGGGACTGGCTGCTTCTAATTACGTTACGGGACTTGATTGGAGAGTAGGAATGTCTCGTTACTACAATCGTTGGGGATGGGGAGTACTTGTACAGCAATTTCGTTCCAAGCAATCAGTTGCTTTCTATGATGGTGTACGTGGTATGGTTATGGATGATATAGGGCGGCTATTGTATATTGCCCCTCAATTTACCGGTCGATGGATTTTAGGAGAGAAACTAACCATTTATGGCGCAATCGGTTGGGGGTGGCTGCGCTATAAAGAGACAGTGAAAGGAAGCGGATTGGGGGAACTCAGTGGTACAGCCAATGCTTTAGGTGGAAATTTCACAGTGGGTCTTGAATATCGTTTGAGTTCGGTAGTAGGTATGAGCGTAGATCTCGGTTTAATAGGAGGCGAAATTGGGAAACTAAAAGTTGACAATACTGGGCTGCAGGCAGCAATTGATGAGACATATACCGGCAAAATGGATGTCACCCGCCTATATGCAACGGTAGGGGCACATATTTATATCTGGAAGAAAAAGAGATAACGTCTTCTATCTGGATACCGGGTTGCTTTATTTGATGTTTAATCATGCCATGCAAAACATTTTCCTCAACTAAAAGGTTATTAATATGGTATGGTAACAAAGATACTATTTATTTATAATTTGTCATTATCTTTGTAGTCATATCATATTAATGATGTCATTGAGTTAGGAAGCTACACTTTTGAATTGATTAAGAATGAGTAATATTTTGAAAAAACTATTCTCCATATTGGGGAACGATGAAAGTAAACCGGACTTTCAGACTTGCTGTACCCCTATGGAGGTATTTGATAAACAGAAAGTAAAAGCCATTGTAAAACAGTGGCTTTTGTTCATTGCTGAATACGAAACCCTGCCTAATGACATCATTGCATTGAACTTCAACTTGTGGGAAGCTGTCGAAGAAAATGGGCAGAGCTGCTATACACTCGAACTGACAGGCTCTAAACAATATGACGCGGAAAATGATGACTGGGCTTGTGAAGAAGATTTCGATCCGAGAGAAAGGAACTGTGACGCTTTGCAACTTTCCAGCGAAATCCCGTGGGAGGAAGTACTGAACGGCCTGGTGGAAGTTCTGAAAGAGTTAAAGAAAGAACTGAAAGTAATAAGTCTTTTTCAGGTGAAACATATAACAGTTGGGTTTGCGGAAGGCGATCTGATAGTTATAAAATAGAAACCTTCCGCAATGTGCTGTAAACAGACCTGATTCTAAGGTCGTGCTACTTGAAGAATGAACTGGGCGTTTGCTTATATTGTTTCACAAAGCAACGGGTGAAGTACTTGGGATCATTAAATCCCACCCGGTAGGCTATTTCTGATACAATGACGTTATTGGTGCTACTCTCTAATATTTTCTTGGCAATCTGTAGCCTGTATAATTGGATGAAACGTACCGGCGGAAGTCCGGTGAGTGATACGAATTTCTTATAAATCACTGTATAACTGATGTTCAGCCTTTCTGTCAGATCCTTTACACCGAATTGAGGATCAGCATAGTTCTTTTCCAGAATATTCATAACTTCGTTCATGAACTGCTGGTCGGGCTGTCCCACTTCCAGCAGGATAGGATTCAAGTCTTGTTCTACGAATTTCTTCTGACGCAAATCCCTGTTCTTCAAGATGGAGTCTATGTGGGCTAATAATACGGATTGTTCGAAAGGCTTGGTGATATATCCGTCTACTCCGTTTTCATAGCTTTCTATCCGGGCAGTCTCACTTGAATTTGCCGTGAGAAGCAGGAAAGGAATGTGACTTAAAAGCTTGTCCTCGCGCAGTCTTTTGCAGAAGTCGGAACCATCGCATACGGGCATCATTAGATCGGATACAATAAAATCGGGCACGATATTCTGGGCTGTCTTATAGCCTTGCTCACCGTTGTTTGCTTCAGCGATATTGTATTTTTCTTTCAGCATATTCTTGATATAATGACGCATGTCGGGATTGTCTTCTACCAATAACAAAGTCGGCTTGCTCCTGTCTATAGGAATGAACGGCTCGATTTTGTCTTCAACGGGTACGGGCTCTTTATATTCCTCATGAATTTCATTCTCCGCTGCGTCCGCCAGCGTAATGGGGAAATATAATCTGAAAGATACACCTTCTTTTTCCGAACTCTTGACTTTAATCGTTCCATCTAATAGGTTGATAAGCTCTTTTACGATGTGAAGTCCGATGCCCGTACTGCTCTGTCCGTAGTTTGTATATTTGTTCTGTTCGGGTATCCGGTAGAAACGGTTGAATATTTTGTCTATTTCGTCAGGAGCTATTATGCTGCCACTGTTGGTGACGGAGATAAACTGTATGAGTTTGTTCGATTTGTCGATGAATTGGTTGGCATGCAATGTGATTTTTCCTTTATCGGGAGTATGCTTGATGGCGTTGGATAATAGATTGAACAGTATCTTATGCAGGTTTTCCTTATCAGAATAGATATGGTCACTCTTCAGACGGTATATCTTTTCAAAGCTGATGTTTCGTTCTTTCATCAGGTTGGAAAAGTCGGTTATTGTTGTGTTCAGGAACTTGCTGAAGTTGAATTGAGAGTAATTGAGCGTTAAGTTCTGGGTATCGATCTTGCGCAAGTCAATCAGTTGGTTGACCAGTGAAAGCAGGTATTGAGCGTTCCGGTTGATAATCTGTAAGTCCTCTTTTTCTTTGGGATCGGTGGTTTGCCTGACAAGCTGGCTTGCCGGTCCTTGTATCAGGGTCAGGGGTGTCTTAAACTCATGTGCGAGGTTGGTGAAATAGGATAGCTTCTCTTTGTTGATAGCCTCCATCTGCTCGGACATGCTTTCTATCTTTTCTTTCAGAAGTTTCTGGATATGTTGTTGCCTTGCATTATACCAATAGATGATATAAAGCAGAATGGACACTATCAATATAGCGATAAGTGAGTAGAACCATCCTGTTTTATAGAATGGGGGATGTACAATAATGCTGAGACAGGTGGCTTCGGTAGACCAGGTGTTGTCGTGGTTGGTGCATCGTATTTCCAGCGTATATTTTCCCGGCGGCAGATTGGTGTACTTGGCGTTTCTCTTTACCAATCCTGTGTTCCAGTGCTCCTCCAGTTCATGAATGCGATGGAAGTAGAACACCTTCTCCTGTTCGATATAATCCAGGCAGCTGAATGTGATTTCAAAGGAATTCTGTGGTGGATATAAATGCAGTTCCTTGGTTGTTGAGATACTTACGGGCAGATTGTCGCTGTTCAGATAAGGTATCAGCTGGCTGCCGTTACAGACAACGCTGGTGAGGGTTATCGTCCGTTGCTTTTGCTTGGGCAGGTTTACCAGTGGGCTGAATGTTACGAAACCATCGATAGTTCCCAGTAACATATTGTGATTGATGGTCTTACAGCCGGATCTTTTATAGAATTGGGGTACCAGTAATCCGTCTCCTTCGTCGAACTTGAAGGCCCGTTTGGTATTGATATCGAAGAAGTAAATGCCTTTTAGGGTACTGATCCATAAGTTCCCGTTCTCATCGTCCAGAATGTTCGAGATGCTGGTGTCCGAAAGACCGCAGCGTACGGCATAGTTCTTGAAGGTATATTTTTCGTTGTTACCGTTGTCTTCCAACAGGTAGATGCCATTTCCGAGGCTACCCAGATAAATCTCCCCTTTTTTAGTTTCGAATATACAAGTGATCTTTTCATTGATTTTGCTTTCGGGATCATCCAGTTTGTGCTGATAGTATATACATTCGTAGGTATTCCTGGAATTTTCCAGGTCGATGACGTACACGCCGTTTCCGCCAATCCATAATCTTGACTGTGAGTCGATGAAGATTGTATTCATGTTATGAACGGGTTCCTTGGACTGTGTGTAGAACTTTAGCCGATTGATAGCTCCCGTAGAGAAATCGAGTGTATTGATATGGCTGCCGCTGCATATCCACAGTGCATTCCGGGCAGAGTCCAGGGCTATGTCATGGATGTCATCGGAGGTCAGGGAGGAATTCAAACTGTTGTAATGTTCGAATACGGGATGTGACAGATTGTTTTTATCCAGTTTATCCAGCCCTCCGCCTATTGTTGATATCCAGTAATTGCCATGCAGGTCCTGAATGATATCCGAGATGTTGTTGTGAGCCAGTGAGTGCGGATCTCCCGGGTTGTGTTTGAAGAGCGAAAAGGAGTCAGCACCTTTCCTCTTAATGGCAAGTCCGCCATCTACAATTCCTGCCAGGATGTTTCCCTCTTTGTCTTCGAGCACTGTGCTGATGATGTTGGGTACTCCTTTCTCATACCCTTGCAGTGAATAATTGAAAGTTATGCGTTGCGGAGCCATGATATTAATTCCGCCGAAGTCGGTCCCTACCCAGATATTATCATTCTTATCAACAAATATCCGGTTGACGATATTATCATTCAGGGACCGGGCTTGTATGCCTCTGCTGAAAGTAACGAATTGGTCATTTCGCTGGTATATGTTCACTCCGTTTCTGGTTCCGATAATGATGTCGCCTGATGAATTTTTATCAATATCTGTGATGAAGTTGGAGGAAATGCTGTGAGGATTATTGGGATTATGCTGATAGAGTATGCAGAACTGATTCTGGGTGTTATAGCAGTATAAGCCACTTTGGGTACCGATCCACAGATAGTCACCATACGAAAACAGGCGGTTGAAGATTAACTGTGAAGTATCTAAGTTTGTAATTACGGGGATATTGCTGTAATCCTGTTTGCCCGAAGGAGTGAAATGCAATAAACACTTGTCGCCTCCCGCCCAGATATCACTACCGTGTTTTACGATGGTTTTGATATCCACATCTTTCTTCAATATCCGGATATCTTTTATCTGCCTTTCTTCGTTCAGAATGATGTAGGCCAGTCCGTCACTTTTGCCTACCCAGAGATTATTGAAATCGTCGACAAGCAGGGCCTGAACGGGAGAGTAAAGCACATTATTGTTCTTACCGGAGTATTCCTTATAGAAATTGAGATTTTCGTGAAGGAGATCAATGCTCATGATGCCGGCTTCGGAAGCTACCCACAAATAGTTGTTGTCGTCTTCGTCAATGTCATTGATGTAATTACTTTCAATAAACTGATACGGTTGCCTGGGAGCTGTGGAGTAGTGTTTCAGTTCGTAACCATCGTAACGGTCGAGCCCGTTGGAGGTTCCGAACCACATGAATGAGTTGTGATCTTTGTGTATGGTTCGGATAGAGTTGTCGCATAATCCGTTCCGGATAGTAAGATAAAGGTAATTGTATTGGTTTGGATTATCCTGGGCAAGCGCTAAACCCTGCCCTTGCAGGAAGCAGAGCAGGGTTGTGATTAGCGCTATTGTCTTCGTATACTTCATATCCGGCATGGAGATTTAGTTATTGAAAACTGATCCAGTCGATTTCAACTTTACCGCTTCCTTTTAGAGACACGTATAAATCGTGGATACCGGTCTGAGCGGAACGAACCGGGGATTCAATATTTGTCCATTTATCGGTTTTGGGAACTTTTATTTCCGAGATAACCGGACCATTTGTTCCGTTTATACGTATTTGCAGTGTTCCTCCGTTGTCCGAGGTTACTCTTGCTTTCACTTTCCGGGGGGTACTCTCTCCGAAGTTCACCCGGTTGTACTGCACCCATGCACCGTTTTTGCTCAATAAAGTTTTCCAGCCTTCGAATTTGTTTGCCTGGTTCAGGTAATCGATGGCCGCTCCCTGATTGCTTAACCGGCTGTAGCGATCCAGTTGAATTTCTTTCCGGGCGTCTGTTATGCCCACTCCGCGCAGGGTAGGGGTTACTTTTTGGATAGTGCCGTCCGGGTTGAAGAATAAGGAATCGACCCGTGCCGATCTGTTTTTATCGAATTCGGGGGAGTAATCGTTGTGGTGATAGAACAGGTACCACTGGCCTTTGTATTCCACCAATGAGTGGTGATTGGTCCAGCAATCGGTTGGTGATTCATCCATAATGATACCCTTGAACTCAAAGGGACCCATGGGATTGTCTCCCATCGCATAAGCCAGAACTTCCGTTTTCTCCTTTACCCAGGGGAATGTGAAGTAATATTTTCCGTTGCGTTCAAAGGCGAAAGGTCCTTCTTTGAATCCTTCGGGTAATCCTTGAATTTGTATGGGTTCTGAGGCGAGTTCAAGCATATTGTCTTTCAGTTTTGCTACTGACATTCCGCGGCCTGACCAGTATATGTAGGCTTGCCCGTCTTTATCAATGAGCACGCAAGGGTCGATGCCATTGACTCCTTCAATGGGAGTGGCCTGCGGGGTGAAAGGGCCGTAAGGCTTGTCGGCTATGGCAACTCCGATGCTGAAACCGCGTTTGCCTTCGCCTTTAGGGGTAGATGGGAAGTAGAAATAATATTTCCCATTCTTGTATACACATTCGGGGGCCCACATGGAATAGGAGTCAGGAGCTACCCAAGGTACATTTTCCTGGCTTAGGATCACTCCGTGGTCTGTCCAGTCAACCAGATTGTCTGACGAGAAAACATGGTAATCTGCCATACAGAACCATTCTTTCAGACGCTCGATGGGGCTCGGAATGTCATGTGAAGGATAGACATACATCTTGCCTTCAAAAACTTTGGCGGTGGGATCGGCAGTGAACTGATCCGTAATAATGGGGTTCTGAGCTTTTAATGTACCTATTATTACCAGAAATGCGGATAATAAAAATAGTCTTTTGTTTTTCATAAGCTAATTGTTTTTTAGTGCGCACGGACTGTTATTTCTTTATCCGGACACAAAGATAAAATAAAAATCCGTTGGCGGAATTAATTTCTTTCTATCGGGTTATGAATCAATTCACCACAGATTAACACAGATTCTCACAGAATTTTATTTCTCTGATTTTTAATTAATTAAACTCTGTGAGAATCTGTGTTAATCTGTGGTGAGCAAATTCATTACTATCCCGTAAAGTGACTTTGACGGATTGCAGATCCCGGGCTGCGGAACTCGTTCCATAGAATAACTCGTATTCACCCGGTGCCACACGCATGGTATTTGTAGAAGGATCAAAACATTCGAATGATTCGGATGGCAACTCTATCTTGACATCCTGTTTGGCTCCTGCTGCGAGTTCTACACGTGCATAGGCTTTTAGGGACTTTAATGGTCCGTCAGCATCATCTGTTTTGCGTATGTAAACCTGTACGACTTCAGTTCCGGAGCGCTTGCCTGTGTTGGAGACCGGTACAGTCAAGGTCAGCGACTCATCTGTACGGAGTTGGGTTTTGTTACAACTGGCTGTACCTACGGCGAAATCCGTGTAACTTAATCCGAATCCAAATGGGAACAGAGGGTCGGACATATACCGGTATGTACGTCCTTTCATGGAGTAATCCTCATAGTCGGGAAGTTGTTTCGTACTTTTGTAGAAAGTGACGGGCAGCTTGCCAGAGGGGTTATAATCACCAAACAGCACGTCGGCTACAGCATATCCACCCAGTTCTCCTCCATACCATGCCTGGAGAATAGCGTCGCAACTTTCCGTTTCGGGCAGCAATGCCATAGACGATCCGGAACAATTGACAAATACTACTTGTTTTCCGGCATCTTTCAGAGCTTTCAGGAAGTTTCGCTGTACGGCGGGTAATTCTATATCCGTACGGTCACCCCCTTTGAAACCGGGAATATTCACGGGCATTTCTTCCCCTTCCAGTTGTGGCGAAATGCCACCTACGAAGACCACTACATCTATGCCTTTAAGTTTCGAAATGCTTTCACTGTAATTGATCGGGAATTCTTTGCCGAGGTTGAACTTCAGGTTTGCAGCCCAGTTTTCTACTTGTGCATAGAGTATTTCTATCTTATACTCTTTCCCTTTCTCCACTTGTAGCATGGTGCGGGTATCGGTGGTTCTCCAAGTGCGCCGTTTAGTCATCGACTTGCCGTTTACCAATAATTCAAAGTAACTGCAACCTTCGAGATTGAGGAGAATTTCGCCTGATTCCTTCGGGGTTAATACGGTTTCGTATTTGGCAGAGAACTTTTCAAGATTCACTCCCGGGCCGAAAGTATGTAATCCGTATGTAGTCACGTTGATAGGCTGGGTGGTACGGAGCGAAGAGACAGGCTCTCCCTGGCGTTCCGGATTGTTCCAGAATGTAGCTTTTATGCCGGGTTTCCCATCTATGCTGCATTGGTCAAGATAGGATTCCAATGTTTGGTCATTCACCAGGTCACAGCCTTTCATGTAGACGATCTGATTCTTTTTCAGTTTACTTTTGAAGCCGTCCAGGATGGTAATGGTCTGATTCGGAGTTCCGTTGTAGTTGCCCCACAGCATAGGTTTGTCATCAGCGTTAGGACCGATAACCGCAATCTTGCGGATGGATTTACTTAAAGGCAATACATTGTTTTTGTTCTGTAAGAGTGTCATTGTCTGGCGTGACATATTCAGTGACAAATCTTTGTGAGCCTTACAGTTGACTACCGACATCGGTATTTTTGTCCAGTTCACTAATGACGGGTCGTCCATTTCTCCGAGTTCAAAGCGTCCTTCCATCAGGCGGAGCACATGTTTGTCCACTTCTTCTTCCGTTATCAATCCTCTGGATACGGCTTCCGGCAGTTTCTGATAAGCATATCCGTATCCACATTCCACATCTGTACCTGCCATGGTTCCTTTGACGGCTGCATGTACGGCATCGGAGGAACTTTTGTGGGAAGTCCAGAAGTCGGCAATGGCTCCACAATCGGAGACTACGAGATATTTGAATCCCCACTCATCACGGAGTATCTGTTGAAGCAGACGGGTGTTTCCACAACAAGGATCATCGTCCAGGCGCTGGTAGGCACACATCACTTCGCGTACATCGGCTTTTTGTACCAGTGCCTTGAACGCAGGCAGGTAAGTTTCCCACAGGTCGCGGGGACTGACGTTGTTCAGATTGGCGGTATGACGGCTCCATTCCGGACCGCTGTGTACGGCATAATGTTTGGCACATGCAAGTAGTTTGCGATACTTCTCATTTTCAGGTCCCTGCAATCCTTTTACCACTGCAATACCCATTTGTGAAGTCAGGTAAGGATCTTCCCCGTAAGTTTCCTGACCACGTCCCCAACGGGGATCACGGAAGATGTTTACGTTGGGAGTCCAGACGGAGAGACTGTGGAAACGGACGTCCTCCAGTCCGTTGCGTACGCGCTCGTTGTGCTTGGCACGCATTTCATCGGAGACTGCATTGAAGATTTCGAATACCAGTTTGTCATTGAATGAAGCGGCCATTCCTACCGGTTCGGGGAAGACTGTTACATTTCCCTGATTGGCTACCCCGTGAAGGGCCTCACTCCACCAATTGAATTTCTTTATTCCCAGGCGTGGAATGGCTTCCGAATCATCACACATCAAGAGCGCTTTCTCTTCTAAAGTCAAGCGTTTCACTAAATCCTTCGCTCTTTCTGCCGGACTTAGTTCGGGATTCTGATACGGCAATGTTTGTCCCCACCCCGATAGGGAGAATAACAAACCACAGGTTACTAATACCTTTTTCATAATAATGTTGTTTTCATGGTATAAAATTATGTTTTTATTTCTTGGTTGCTAAGGATGATATTTCCCCAGTATTTTAATTTCATCTCCTGAAATATCGGCTTCGAACAGTGTGGGTCTTCGTGGGCCTGGGTTCTCGGAGTCGAGGCTTTGGTGATGCAGGCACATCAGCAACTTTCCATCGAATGTACGGAATAACATACCATGCCCTGAATTATTAGGTATCAGAGGAGCATTGCACTGAACCCAGGGGCCGGCAAGTTTACCCGACCCGGAATAAGCCACTCCCTGCGCACAACGGCTGTTGCTCCAACTGGACCACAACATTCCTAAACGTCCCGTACCTGTCCGGAACAGGAACGGACCATCTGCCACATAACCTTCCAGCGCCATGCCGAAAGTGAGTTCACCTATCGATTTCATTTCTCTTGGCCATGGGGCATCGGATGCTCTGAAAAGGGTAGTAGCGGTCCCCATTGATTCTGACAGGTCCGGAGCAAGCTGGATGTAGTTGATCATTCCGTTTACGGTTTGCATCCATTCGTGACAAAAGACCATATAAGGCACTCCGTCTTCTTCCCAGAAACTACCGTCGAGTGTAGACCAGTCTTCCGGCAGATAGTCCGTGTCGCTGATGGGGTGGTAGGGACCTGCTGCTTTGTCGGATGTAAGGATATGGGTGGCACGACGTTGCACATTGTATCTGTTGGGTACAGTGTCTACTATGATCTTGGGATTGGTAAAGGTGACGAAACAATAGTATTTACCTTTATATTTATGGAGCTCCGGGGCCCATATCCTTGGAGCGGTTCCAATCCAGGAAGTTGTATCCACAGTAATGTATTGATAGGGGCCTGTCCACATCTTTAGATTCGTGCTTTTCCATAAACTGCCGCCACTTCCAACCAGATAATACATCTGTGTTTCTTCATCGGCCAGGATAAAGGGATCGCTTAACTGCAAAGAGTCAAAGGAAGTGGTGTCTATCTTATCTCCTTCCTTGCCGCCGATAAATGTATATTGCTTTACCGGTTCCGGGCTCTTAGTCTGGTTACAGGCCGCCAGACTAAGAACGAGCAGAGCTATTGTGAAGTGAAACAGTATCTTCATTGTTGCAAGTATTGTTAAAACTACATCTGTATTATCTGAAGCATTATCATTTGAATATTAAGCCTGCAAATTGATGCAATGAACGCCGCCAGGTGAGCCATTCGTGGGCTGTACCGGGAGACTCGTAATAGATATGGTTGATGTTTGCTTGAGTCAATGCATCATGGAATTCTGTTACATTTTTAAAGCGTGCGGCTTCTTCGGTTCCCAGGCTGATATACAGTGTTTTCACTTTTTGATTGAAGGCTTCGGCGTCAGCAAAAACGCCGTTGTAGGCTGTATTCAGTTCATTGCTGTTCATCCTTCCTCCGCCACTGAATCCACCGATATGGGCGAATTTATCTAAATGGGCCAGCCCGATGCTTACAGCCTGGAAACCTCCCATTGACAAGCCGGCTATGGCACGGTGTTCCCTGTCGGGCAAAGTACGGTAGTTTTTATCAATCATGGGTATCAGTTCATTGATAACCACCCGTTCAAAAGTATTGAAGTTGAACCTGCCTTTTTGTCCCGTTTCTTTTTCTTTGGGGTCTGTAGCATATCCTCTGTCCATGACTACCAGCATAGGAACGGCTTTTTGGCTGGCAATCAGGTTATCCAGAATGTTGTCTGCCTTTCCCTGGTTCGACCATCCGGTTTCGTCTTCTCCGCTACCATGTTGCAGATATAGTACGGGATACTTCTGAGTGTTGTTCTCGTCATAACCTGCCGGAGTATATACAAGGCACTTTCTCCATGCCTGAGTGATGTCGGAGTAGTACATCTGTGTGCGGATTTCACCGTGTGGAACGTGCTGAGGCAAATAGTAATCCACTCCTTCCTCCGGAATTTCAATGCCGCTTGACATCCGGCCACATCCGTAGAACAATTCGCTGGAAGGATCGGCTACGGAACACCCGTCTATCTCCAGGAAATAATAGTGGAAACCGGGCACTTGGGGATCGGAGGTTACTTCCCAAATACCGTCTGCATTCTTGGTCATGGGATATTTCTTCATTAAGTCCAGTTTTACCGAGTCTGCATCGGGAGCATTTACCCTGACGGTTACTGATAAGTCCGGATTTACCACCGGATAACTGATACCGAGGATATTGGTCGATGCCGATACCGGGGCAGTTGCTTCTTTTTCTTTGGGTTTCTGTGCACATCCGGTAATCAGGGAAGCGATCAGAGTTGTATATAAGATGGATTTCAGTTTCATAGTCTGATTATTTAAAGATAAGAGGTGTAAATTGATAGAGACAGCGCCGCCAGGTGAGCCATTCGTGAGCTGTGCCGGGTGACTGATAGAATAGGCTGTTGATTCCCTTCTTACTTAGTGCTGCATGCAGAAGTTCGGCATTGGGACCTTCTTCTTCACCGATTCCCAGCCAGATGAACTTGAAATCTTTATTGAATGTGACGGGATCTTTGAAAGCGCCTTCGTAGAGTGCGTCTATATCCGTATTTTTGTCTATGGGCAATGCTCCGCTGAATGATCCGATGTAAGAGAATAAATCCCGGTGGTGCAGGGTGGTTTCCAGAGTTTGTTTACCTCCCCATGACAAACCCGCCATGGCACGGTTCTCTTTGTCCGTTAATGTGCGGTAAGTCGAATCTACAAGTGGAATTACATCTTTTACCATCATGTCTTCGAAGGCGACGAATGCGTCTACCGATGAGCGGGCATTCGGCTGTTGTTCGGGATATTTGTTTCCTGCATATACGGCATATCCGCAGTTCATCACTACAATCATCGGTTTGGCTTTTCCGCTGGCTATCAGGTTGTCGAGGATGGCACCGATACATCCTTGGTTGGGCCAACCTCTTTCGTCTTCGCCACCTCCATGCTGCAAGTACAGGACGGGGTAACGCTTATCCGGATTCTTCTCATACTCGGCAGGGGTATATACGTACATTCTGCGCCATTCGTCGCATACTTTTGAGTAGAATCTGCGGGAACGGAGTGCTCCTTGCGGTACCCCTTTCTGCGGTAAGTAGAAATCTACTTTTTCCTCGGGCACTTCGAAGGCACTTGCCTGGCGGCTCATCCCGAAGTAGGAATAGGTTGAGGCGTCAGTTACCTGCAAGCCTCCTATTTGTACCGAGTAATAGTGGAAACCGGGCACTTGCGGAGAAGAGGTGAGTTCCCACGTTCCGTCCTGTCCTTTTTGCATTTCGTAGGGACGGTCGAGAACGATTTGTACGCTCTTTGCATCGGGAGCTTTTACTTTGAAAGTCACAGTTCGGTCGGGGTTCACCATAGGATATTGGGCATTTGGAATATTGGTAACTGAGGGTATTCCCTGCGCCCACATCGTCCCTGTGATAATGGAACAAAATATCATTGCGCTTCCCGTCCTGATAATTGCTCTTGATAATTTCTTTCTTTTCATTGTTCGTCTTTTTATACTTTTCAAAAAAAACTATTCAAATATTAATGATAACCGCAAAAGTAGTATGTAACCCTCTTAAGGAGGGGTATAAAACTGTTTTTGAGGAGGACTTTTCTTGCTGGTAGGGCATTTATGTAACACTTGTGTTACATTTGCAGGACACAAGTGTTCTGTTTGTTCAACACAAGTGTTCTACAAATGAAATGCAAGTGGCCTGTAAATGGAGGACCGGAGACCTTATTTCAGCAGGCTGTTGACTGCATTCACCAGGTAGATGTAGCTTGCTGCCAGATCTATTACATACTCATTCTCGCTCCAAAGAAAAGGATAGTCCTCCCTGTTCTCGGGGAAGTCCGGTTTCAATATCCTGATGCCCGGCACCACACCTCCGGGGATGAAACTGAAGTCGGCCCGGTTGCTCCCGTAAGCTACCTTTTTGGGCTGTGCGCCTACTCCCGAAACAAAAGACAGATTATGGCACGGATGGCAACCGTACAGATAGTTCAATCCTCTGTATATGTATTCCGGGTTTATCAGCTCGGGATACGAACGATGGAGCAGGTAGTTCGTAATACACGCCTGAACAATGTTTCTGTTGCCTGCCCATCCGGCAGTGCTGATCCTTACTCCATACGGATTTTCTTTGTCTACTTCGGCAAGTTCTCCGGCATAAGCTTCTACCAGGGGCCTTACTTGCTTCTTGAACGCATTATCCATGAAAGGAATCATTTGTGCAATGACAGAGGCATTCCGGTTGAATTGTTCCAAAAGGGTGGGGAGCAGTTCGTTCATTCTTGTCTTGTAACCTTCATAGTCCGTTGAGCGCCAGAGCTCAAAAGCAGCTCTGCATTCGATGGATTTCATGAATTCAGGATTGCTGAATCGTCCGCTATACGTTTGTTCTTCGGGATTTGCCTGGCGGTTGTGTTCGTCGTCCCAGATGAAGCGGGCCACTCGCAGGGCTTCTTTGCTCAGTTCCGGATTGTAATCTTTCAATGCACGCGAAGCGGCTGCCAGCGAAATGGCTGTGCCATAATTCATGTGCGGTGTCCGGTTGGTGAATGCCCAACGGTCATCGGGAGTACCACTTGTACGCCCGTCGGTTTGCAGACTATCCAGGCGAGGGTTATAAACCAGGTTATCTGTCTTGTTTACCGCATCTCCCAAATGGCGGTACTGATATAAATGAGACTCGTTGATTCCCGGAATGGCATACCCTATCGCATTCACCTGCGCTACTAATTGTAGAACGCCGTGTTCAATCTGTTGCAATACATCGGGTTTGCCGTCGGGTACGTGTATTTCCGTATAGCGTGTCTTTTGGTTAATGGTGGTTTCATCGCGGTTTACCCCAAAGCTCTCCCACAAAAGGGCGAAAGCCTGTACTACGGCATGTTGTGATCCGGTCTGGATATCGAAGTCTCCTGCATCGAACCATCCGCCGACGTTCAGGCCGGGGATATGCTCCAGTGGTTTGTACTTGTTGCCGGTGGTCGGTCCTTGTCTCCAACCGTCCCAATGGATGCGGTTGACGGGAGCTTGCAGGGCATCATCCAGATGCGCGGCGCCATGCCATACGCGATAGGCTTCGCGGACAAACATATGATCCATCTGTACAGGGAAGAATACGTCCAGTGTCGGGAACCATGCTTTCTGAAACACATCTGTTGCGATGGGGAAAGGTGCTGTGCGCTGGTCGCCATATTCCAGTATGTAGATGCCAGGTTCTGTGACAGAGGAGAAATCAAATTGAAGGTAATTGTAGCGTGTGTACATTCCCCAGGTTTTGGGAGTGCCGGACAGGGCTTTGCTGAGGCTGCCGTCACTACACACCTTATATAAAGAGACGGTAGAGAGTGGCTTGTCATTTTTATCCAGTTCCACTACGGCCACTTTCTTTTGTGTAGGGTGGTAACCTACTTGTGAGTAGCTCACTACGGGTTTGCGCACCCAGTCGGATTGGGTCTCCGCTGTGATAAACCATTCGGCTATCTTGCCGGTTTTTCCTGCCGGAAGCAGGGTACGCACAACGAAGTTTCCGTTCTGTTGTTTGTTCCTTCCGTCAAACAATGACAGGTTATTGTCATCGGTGGTGCGGATGGTGATGTGTTTCAACGGTTCGTCCGGTGCAATGTCTATCAGTTTGCCGGTGGCCATGGGAGTGGGTTCCACTTCACCGTTGATGGTAGTCATAAAGTCGGCCGGAGAAGTGGGGAACAGACCGTGCTTGCCGTCTATTATGTAGGAATGACCGAAGAAGACCGGGGGCATGAATTCCATATTCAGTCCAGCTATGCCATGCAATGCTTCGGGTAAAGGTTTGTCTACGTTTACGCTAAGGTAGAAACCGCCGTCACGGGCTTCGCCTGTCAACTTGTATTCGAAGTTGTATTCGGGATATTCCAGTATGACGTCGATTCGGTTATGTTCTTTATCCGGCATACGCTCGACGAACTTTGGCAACTTGTCCCATTGTCCGGGTGTCGGATTCATGCGGACATCTCCGTTGGTAGCGGTGCGGATGCCGTGATGAATGATTTCTACGGCACTGATCTTGGAATCATCGAAGGTAGCATCGTATAGGTTGCTGAATACGAAGAAGTTCAACCCGCGTGTTTCGAAGTAGTTAGAGTCATTTAATGCCAGATGTCTGTTGCGGGAAAAGGAGGTACTTTTCCCGCAACAGGTGAATATCAGGCATCCCACTACTCCCATACAAAGAATGATTGCTTTTAATTTCATACTATTCATTTTCGTAATCGGTTCACTTATCAAATAATTAATCATGCGAATCAGGAGTTGAATTGATTCATATCTTTTCGGTTATGAATTAATTCACCACAGATTACACAGATTCACACAGATTCTATTTTACTGATTATTAGATTAATAAATCTGTGTGAATCTGTGTAATCTGTGTAATCTGTGGTGAGTCTTATTCATTCCTATACCGTTATAAATCAAATTCAACCCCTGATTCGCATAAATAACTAATCTTTAATTATTTGCCCATCCGTTAAGCTGATGAAGTTCTTTGTTTAAGTCTATAACATCTTTTGGGAATGGGAAGTATTCATGTTTACCCTTTACGAAGCCATAAGAGCTTGTAGGTAAATTTTGATCTACTGATAAAGGATGAGTCAACTCAGCACGTAGATGATGTTCTTTTCCATAGTATGGTGTACCTTGGATGAAGAAGTCGTCATACAGTTGCGGAACCTGGTCAACGACAGCATCCTGACACTCTTTAGCAATGCCCCAACGAACGATGTCGTGAAAACGGCAAGTCTCGAACCAAAGTTCGTACTGCTTTTCATCGCGAAGAGTCTGAGTTGTGAGTTCTGTTTCAGGAGCTTCTGCACGTTTCTGAATAGCATTCAGATATTTTTTACCTTCATCCAAATTACCTGTTTCAAGACAAGCCTCTGCATAAAGCAGATACGCTTCTCCCAATCTGGCGATACGGAATGATGCAGAGTTATGAGTGTCGCTAATAGTCATATTGCGGTCGTTAGGAGATTCTATATTCTTGACTTCCATATATACACCATGTGCGAACAGGCCTTCTGTACTCTTGATACCCCGTTTTGGATCTTTTTTCTTGTCGGCAAGAGACATCTCATTTCCGTCAGCATCGAAATCCGTTTCCCAACCGCAGAGTTTAGAATCGTATAAGAATTCGTCCGGAGTGAGGAATGTAGCTTTGCGACGCGGACCGTCACCGTCATTTTGATACATCTTTTCGGCAAACTTCCAGTTGATGGCACCACCGCCCCAACCATCGTTAGCGCCGCAGATGGATGCGCGAGAGCCTAAGCGGTCATAACGCCAGTTCAATACGTTGTTTGTCATCCAACGGCCACGTTGGATATTACCCCAAAAACCTTTATCAATGTTACCGAAGCAGTTCGCCTCGAAGATTTTTTCTTCGCAGCCGTTACCCTCTACATGGAACAGGTCACGGAAACGATTTCCCGGAACAAGTGCATAGTTGGGAGATTCAACCAAAGGCTTAAGATTTCTCTCTGCACGAGCCATATCGCCGGCGAATACGGCGGACTTACCCGCTACGAAATATGCAAAACCTTTTGTTACTTTAAAAGCACCTTCTACATCATTAGGACCTTTACGTGAGTCAAGATCATTTACAGCTTCTTCACACTCGGAAGCGCACCACTCAAGCAGAGATTTCTGGCTTTCGACATTTGTAGGTTTGTCATCGGCACCCAGCAGTTTGTCGACTTTTGGAGGACGCTGGAATGTGAGAGCCGCCATCATGTGACAATAAGCGCGTAATACGCGAGCCTCTGCGACACAACGGGCCATAACCGTACTTGCGGCCGGATCTACATATGTTATTACAAGGTTACTTGCATAAATAGACTTATAGTAACGCTGATATAATTCTTTAAGAGGAGCGTTGCCTGTATCATAGCGGAACTCATCGAATACACGCATATCCATGTGGTCAGCATAATTTGTACCGGCAGAGAAAACATCATCTGCTGAATAATTGAGTAAAGTGAACTGCGGCTGATAGATTCCGGCAGACGAACATACATTGTCAAGGAACTGCGCATAAGCGGCAGTCATAGCATCAACAGCATCTTGATCGGTTTTATAGAAGTTTTCAGTAGAGCTAACAGCCTTCTGCTCGATGTTCAAACGACTTTCATCGCAAGATGTGCAGAACAGTGCGGCACATACCGCAAACGAATATATATATTTTTTCATTTTCGTCAGTATTAATGGTTGGTTTAGAATGTTACATTAAGACCAAATGTCATCTTGCGCATTGTAGGATATGCACCGGCATCAAGACCTACATTATTACCACTTCTTGAAGCAATTTCAGGGTCAAGACCCGGATAAGATGTAAATGTGAAGAAGTCATCAAGTGACACGTAAGCACGAAGGTTCTCTATAAATACCTTTTTTGTGATAGACTTTGGCAATGTGTATCCTAATTGCAATTGCTTAATCTTGAAGTATGATCCGTCAAATACAAGAGCAGAAGATGACCAGTAGATTTTATCACCTGCAATTGTGTTAAGACTGGGCATATTACCTTTCTTGGCTTCATCGTAGAAATGCTTGGAGATATTGTTGTAGCCTGTACGATACATACCGTAGTAGACATCGTTTCCTACCGTACCTGTACCGAATACCGAGAAGTCGAAACCCTTGTACTCAAGATTGATTGTAATGCCGTATGTAAGATCAGGAATACCTTTACCGATATTGAATTGATCTTCGTCACCCGGAGTTAATGTCTCATTGCCTTCTTTATCAAGATAAAGAGGCTGTCCTTCAGAGTTCTTACCTGCATACTTGTAACCGCGCATATACCATACCGGCATACCTTGTTCGAAGTTGGTGTATATAGTACTGTTTGCACCTGATATACTTCCACCGGAGATACGTGTGATACGATCATCAAGGTAAGTTACTTCATTCTTCAATGTTGCAAAGTTACCTGATACTGAATAATTCAACCTGCCTATGTTGCCTTTATAAGTTGCTTCAAACTCAAAACCTTTGTTCTGTACCTCACCTGCATTGATCATCTGTGAAGATACACCTGTCTCAGGCAGACATGGAGCGTCTACAAGAAGGTCTTTGGTAGTTTTCTTATAGTAGTCCATGCTGATTGTCAAAGCATCGTTGAATAAACGTAAATCAAGACCGAAGTCCAACTGATCGGAAGTTTCCCAAGTAAGGTTAGGATTAGCCAAACCGCTTGGCATAGAACCATTTGTAACAGTTGTACCGTTGCTATATTGATACCACTGGCCACCTGTTGCAATAGAAGAAGAATATTTATAACCGCTAAGTACGTTGATATTACCGTTACGCCCCCAAGATGCACGCAGCTTGGCAAATGAAACAATGTTATCAGGAACTAAATTTTTAAAGAACTTTTCATTGCTGAGTGTCCAGCCTGCTGATAATGATGGGAAGTAACCCCAACGTTTATCTGCTGGAAGTTTTGAGGTATCGAATGCGTCAGCACGGAAATTGGCTTGCAGGCTATAGCGATCGTCATAAGTATATCCTAAACGGCCGAAGTATGAAATGCTTGAAGACTTACCCGGTGTTCCACTGAATGTACGGGAAACTTTATCTGATACAAGTACACAATCCAAGTAACGGAAATTTTCTTCGTATGAAGAAAGCAATTCTTCACCTGACGCACCTGCCGTTGTGCCGTTACTTTCGCTTTGGATGTATGACATACCTGCCATTGCCGAAATGCTGTGCTTGCCGATTGAAGTCATGTAGTTGGCAAAGTTCTCCCACTGATAGTATAGGCCGTTGCTTGTAGTCTGGCTAATAGAGTACTTGGTATCACTTACACGACCGGTAATATAGTAAGGTTCTGCGTAGCTGTAAGTATTGCCCTGAGTAATGCGAGTACCAAAACGAGAAGTAAATGTAAAGCCCTTGAATGGGGTCAGGTTTGCGAAGAACGTACTATGTACATTGATACCGCCATTTTTATTGTTAGCATTCTTATCACGCTGTGCAAATGGAGTGCCGCCGGCAAGTTCTGTATTAAAGTATGAAGTAGCATACATACCCCTATCATCGCCGTAGAAACGATAGTTTGTATCAGAAGTTCCATTCTGAACTGCGTCATAAACAGAACCTGTGGCAGCGAGATATTGACTGCGGTCTGTCCAGTGTGTAGGAGTCAGAGGATCCATTACAAGAAGCATTTCAAAAGCAGAGCCGTAACCATATTCTGATACGCTGCCTCTACGCCATTTCTCTATAGAAGTGTTGGTACCTACCTGCAACCAGGGTTTTATTTTATAATCAGCATTAATCTGAGCGGTTAAGCGTTCGTAGTAGTCGTTTTTGCCTTTTACGATACCATCTTGATTAACGTATGTGAGGTTTGCAAAATACTGCCCTTTGTCATTGCTACCCTGGAATGAAAGAGAGTGCTGCTTGCTCCAAGAAGTTCCCATAAACTCGTCGAACCAATTTGTATCAGTATTTTGATCCCAATTATAGTCGCGAATAGCATCCGACATGGCAGCCTCGACGTTATATCCTTGCATGCCCATCCAGTCCTTGAATTCTTCCGCATTCAGTAATTGTGGAACATGTCCAAGTTGGTTCATAGTATAACGTACATTATATGTGATCTTGCCGGTACCTTTTCCTCCCCCATTCTTGGTTGTGATAAGTACTACACCGTTACCTGCTTCAGAACCATAGATTGCTGCGGATGCGGCATCTTTCAATACTTCCATAGACTCGATCAAGCCTGGATCAAGATACTGGATGCTTGAAACCTTCAAACCATCTACAATCAAGAGAGGACCAATATTTCCGGAATTGGAGGAATAACCACGTACACGGATTTCAGCACCGCTACCCGGAGCACCTGATGAATTCAAGATTTGAATACCTGCGGCTTTACCTTGAAGGGCGGCGGCAGCGTCGGTTGTTGCCAAGCCTTTAAGGTCTTTAGAGTTAACCGAGGCAACAGCACCTGTCAGGTCACTCTTGCGCTGAACACCATAACCTACAACCACAACCTCATCAAGCACTTGGGTATCTTCTTCCAAACGAAAGTTGATTACGCTACGGCCATTGACTTTAACAGTCTGCGTTTTGTAGCCTATAAAAGAAGCGGTAAGGGTAGCATTACTGTTACTTACCTGAATAGAGTAATTACCATTGAGATCGGTAATACGACCGTTGCTGGTTCCTTCTTCAAGAATAGCCACACCGATCATTGGCTCAGAATCATTGGCTGAGACAACAGTACCCTTGATTTGGATTTGCGCTGATGCTGATATGCACGTAAAAAACACAAGCACAAGCATAAACAGAAAAGGAATCTTCTGAATTTTCTGGACTACATTTTTCATCATAATTAGTTTAAGAATTAATAATTGCGTTTTTTATTCATCATTAGCTACCGCTACAATAGTTCTCTAGCCATCATCATACATACATTTCATAGTTTTTAATTATTTAAGATTAATATAAAAAGGCAATTCATTTTTTAATTTTGAATCGGCAAGACAACTGCTGAGTCGCATTATTAATTCAAACTGATTGCCTGAGCCGATTCGTTATTTTTGAGTGGAATTACCCGGTAATAGTACTTTAGAGTAATAGGGCTTGTTCCTAATGATCGCGGAAATTCCATTTGGAATTGTCGCTGTTCATATCGAATTCGCCGAGAGAAGGAGTGCTGTCACCTACGGATACCAGAACCAATTCCTTGTCAGTTCCCGGCACTTCTTTGGGCATGATCCGGTAGGTGCCGTCTGTCAATTGGTCGATTCGCCACAGTTGCTCGGGGGCCCCCGTGAACTCAGGCACTGTCACGACTTCCGCATCTGCCGTGGCGGCCAGTGCGCGATTGGTTCCTTCAATCACAATTTTGTAATAAGGGCCACCCAGATATCCGCCTCCATCGGGTACGGCAGTAATGGTCCACTTCTGATGAGGACGGAACATATAATCACCGATTCTTACGTTGATTTTTCCTTGTGGCCAGGTCCCGATCACATCTTCCAACGTCTGCGATTTCAAAGGTACGACGGGCGTGTCATCTTTTTCCCAGAAGCGGTGTCTGGTATATTCCATACGTACAAAATCAACGGCAAGTTCAAGGGCATACCCTCTACGTTCGGATTCAATCTCATACGTTCCCTCTTTGAAGACCTCGCCGGCAACGGGCCAGCCGTTCTTCCATAAAAGCGGGCGTATGCCCAGTACACTGCGGCCACCCCGGTCGAAATCGGCTTCAAAGTGGCATGACATCTTCTCTACTCCGTCGGCTACTTTGAAAAGCCCGAAGTGTCCTGGACCGGTTTGGCGGTTACCTGCGGCAATCACCATCTTGCCACCGCCTTCCAGCATTTTTCTTCCCATATTATCGACATATGGCCCCGTCACTTTACGCGAACGGCCGACAACAATATTGTAGGTAGAGTTCGGGCCATCGCAGCAAGTGCCGTGTGTTCCCAGAAGATAATACCAGCCGTCACGATAGATCAGATCGGTTGCTTCACAGTCAATGGCGATGTCGATTTCTTTGTTGCCCTCCATTCGTTTGCCGGTTGCGGGGTCGAGTTCTACAAGCCTGATAAAACCGAAATACGTGCCGTAAGACAACCACAAGCGTCCGTCTGTCGGGTCGAGCAGAAGTCCGGCATCAATGGCATCACAATCTTCATCATTCACTGAGGAGGCAACTTCTATAGGCTCCGTATATTTAAAATCCGGAGAATTGGGGTCTAAGGTTTTATTCCACATGGTTAATACTTTACCGCTGTGTCCTCCACCGAGTCCTCCTCCTGTGGCACTGTAAGCAATCAGGTAGCGGTCACCGATTTTCACGGCATCGGGCGCGGCGCCTCCGCCGGGTCTTACTCCGCCACCGTTCCATGTCCAGCCGTCTTCAGATATCAATCCGCCTCCACCTGTGCCGAAAGTATAATATTTACCATCGCACTCCATGATAGTGGACGGGTCGTGGATGTATGGAGTGCCGATTTGTGCAATTGCTTTTTCAGATGTCAATACAAACATCAGGGCTGCCGTGCCCAGAAGTATAGCTTTTGTTTTCATGATCATTTATAGCTGATAGTAATGTTGTTAACGGGTGTTCCATTCTCATTGAGGAAGCGAACACAGAAATCACTCATTCCGGGACCATTGATGATGGCTCCGCGAATGATGTTCTTGCCCTTCTTTAAAGTCAGCCGGCGCGAAAGGCAGTCATCCTTGACCATACGTCGGTCGCCCGAAAGAATAGCAGCCTCCTCACCGTTCAGCCACCACATGGATGCGGAGTTGGAACCTACTGACATCCGGATGTTCTCCATGTCTTCGGGACATTCTATGACTGTGACTGCCCAGAACAGCACGCCGTACACTTGTTTCTTCAGGCCGGAGGCGAAACGGAAGAGCTTCACGTTGAACAGCTTACTGTCGAGCGCGTGCCAGGTTAGCTTTTGTTTGCCTACTTTCACTTTATCCCCGTCTTTGGGCAGAACGGTGAATTGATTGGGGAAATACTCGGTTGCAAATGCTTCGCGAATGTAACTGTCGGTAAAGACCGTGTTGGAACGGTTGGGCTTGTCGATGGGTTCCAGCAACAGCCAGCGCTGGATAAAGCCCTCACTGTCGGGTGACATCGTATTCGTGGTTGCCGGAGAAAAGTAGTCTGACAACCGGGGGGACGCTTCATTCTTTTGAGCATAGCCATGTAAACCCATCATAGCCGCGATACAAGCCGCCAACAATGATTTTCGATGGAAGATATTCATCGTTATAGTCTGTTTTATTGATTATACATTATTTCGTTTTAAATAATAGAGGAACAAACTCTTTCAGACATCTGCGCCAGGTCAGGAACTCGTGGGCAGTGCCCGGAGACTCATAATAGATTGTATTGATTCCTGCGGCCTGCAAGCCGTCACTGAGGTTCTTGGTTCTTTCGGGATGTTCTTCCGAACCGATGCCCAGGAAGAAGACGTGTACTTTGTCGTTGAATGCTTTACGGTTTTTGAATACCCCGCCGTACACGGTATCGAGTTGCTTCAGATCGATGCTGCCTGCTCCGCTGAATCCGCCGATATAGGCAAACTTATCCAAGTTGTTCAGGGTAGTGTTGAAAGTAAGAAGTCCGCCCCAGGAAAGTCCGGCCATAGCACGGTTGTCCCTATCAGTCAGTGTTCGGAAATTGGATTCGATATGAGGAATGATTTCATTCACTAAGATAGCAGGAAATTCTGCACCGAATCTTTTTCTTGCACCGTCAGGAGTTTCACCCGGATTGGTCTTGAACACCTCGATATTGCCATTGTCCATGACTACGATCATTGGTTTGGCTTTACCTTCGGCAATCAGGTTATCCATAATGAAATTCATCTTGCCCTGGTTTGCCCAACTCGTTTCGTTTTCTCCCATACCGTGTTGCAGGTAGAGCACCGGATACTTCTTGGTAGGGTTCTTGTCATATTCCGCCGGAGTATAGACGATACATCTGCGCCATTCTTTGCGGATATCAGAGTAGTACCAGCTTTGGCTGATCAGCCCGTGAGGCACGTTCTTGATGGAATAGTAGTCCACACCTTTCTCCGGGATTTCAATACCGCTTACCCATTTGCCCATACCGAAGAACGGTTTGCCATTGGGATCGGCGGCACTTACTCCGTCTATTATAACCTGATAGTAGTGGAAGCCTATTACTTCAGGTTCTTTTGATACGAGCGACCAATATCCGTCTGCCTCTTTGGTCATTTCACCTCGGAAACTGATTTCTACTTTCTGGGCGTTGGGAGCGTGTATTCTGAAGTGCACACGTCTGTCCTCACCTATGCGGGGATAATCAGCCCCGTTGATGTTATGCTCATTGGGAGTGGTTCCTACCGGAAAATCTTGTTGCTGGGCATTCATAGTGAATGGGAACACTAACAAAGAAGAAAAAATAAGTTTCAATACATTTTTCATAAGCATTAGAATAAATTATATATAAAATTAATGATTCAGTGAATTTGTCTATTCAGTGGATGTTGAGCGTAAAATTACTATGCTAATGCTTTGTGCTGGATTACTATTTTGCTTTCGGGGAGGATTTTTTTAGGAGGATAAGATTAATCCGCCGGATAGAAAGAAAAATCCCCTTCCTGATATTGAATAGGAAGGGGATTATAACCCGTCTTTTGCCTTATGTGGAAGGAAATTGGACTCGTAGTCAAGAAAATACATTTTCTGTTAAGTGGCACAAAAGTTTCTTACCTGTGGCACAAAAGTTTCTTGCCTATGAAACAAATGTTTCTTACCTGTGAAACAAAAGTGCCTCACCTGTGAAACAAAGTCACCTTAACTGTATGCCTTACGCTTGCGATGTCTCCAGCATATTAATCAGTTGTACCCGCTGGATAGAGAAACTATTGCTTTCTTTCTGTACATACTTCAATAATTCAAGCCCATCCTGATGAAGCTTGGATTTCCGCAGCAAGTCGTCGGCTTCCATATCATCAGATATCTTCAGCATAGTCATGGCGGCAAGTTCTATTTTTCCCATTTCGTTGGGATCGCCTTTATACCGGTCTACCAGTTCTTGCGTATCCATACTTAACAGCTCATCGGTAGGGAAACCTAATATCTGTCGGGTCAGACCGTCATATTCAGTCCATTCATTCCAGCGATACTTCTTTTTCTTGAGCAGGGCGTTCACAATCAAAGAAATGATCTCTTGAATCATTCGTATCAGGTAATCTTGTTTAATCATAATTATCTATGTTTTTAATAGGTAATGGTAAATCCGGTTAATTGTTTCTCGGAGCTTTGACAATTCCGGCTTTTTATAAAGCAGTACTTTGTGCTCACAAAATTAGTGATATTTTTAAGATATCGCTGAAAATCCATACCTTTGTGCGCATTAATAATATAAGGTATAGCAATTTCCATGAATAAGATAACTTCCGTATGCGTATATTGTGCTTCGAGCACCAAGATTGATTCCGCTTATTTTGAAGCAGCCCGCGAATTGGGTACTTTGTTGGGACAGCGCCACATCCGTCTGATAAATGGTGCGGGAGGCATCGGACTGATGAGTGCTACCGCTGATGCAGTGCTGGCGGCAGGCGGAGAGGTGACCGGTGTTATTCCTCACTTTATGGTGGAACAAGGCTGGCAACACAAGGGGCTTACGGAGATGATAGAAGTGGAAAACATGCACCAGCGCAAGCAAAAAATGGCGGATCTGAGCGATGCTGTCATCGCATTGCCCGGTGGATGCGGCACTTTGGAAGAATTACTGGAAATTATCACTTGGAAACAACTGGGTCTCTACCTGAATCCTATTGTCATCTTAAACACTAACGGCTTTTTCGATCCCCTCCTGGCTATGTTGCAGCGTGCTATGGACGAAAACTTTATGAGACAGCAGCATGGTACCATCTGGCACGTAGCAAGCACTCCGCAGGAAGCCGTCGAACTGATTCATACCATACCTGTCTGGGATAGTTCCATACGTAAGTTTGCGGCAATATGATCGGGCTCCTGTTGACATGGATAGCGGGCTTTGAGGGAATACCCATTCCTTATTCTCCTAAGTTGGACGATGGGATCACAGTGCTCCTGTTGTGCTGCTTTTTCATGTCAGCCTATGTATTGTCCCGCAGTCGCAAGTTCCTGGTGCAGTTGGTGAAGGACTTCCTTCTCAATCGTGAACGAACCAGCATCTTTGCCGCTACCACCGCTACGGATATGCGCTATATGCTGTTGTTGATTCTACAGACTTGTGTGTTGGCTTCCGTCTGTACTTTCAACTATTTTGTTGATGTCAGGCCGGAGTTGGGCGAACGCGTCTCTCCTTATGTTTTGCTCGGGGCATATCTCGCACTGGCTTTGCTTTATCTTTTCTGGAAGTGGGTGACTTACTCCTTTCTGGGCTGGATTTTTTTTGACGCGAGTCGTACCGGTCTTTGGATGGAGTCCTATTCTACTCTACTTTACTATCTTGGATTTACCCTTTTCCCGTTTGCTTTGTTCCTTGTTTACTTCGATTTAAGTCTTCAGGCAACTGTGATAATCGGTTTATTTTTGGTCTTTTTTACTAAAATATTGATGTTATATAAGTGGATAAAGCTTTTTTGTGGCAATTTATATGGCATTTTGCTTTTAATTTTGTACTTTTGTGCCCTTGAAATCATACCTTGTTTTATCATGTATCGAGGTGTGTTACAACTAAATGATTATTTGATAATAAATTTTTAGGACGTTGAAAATTAAGAAAGTACTTGTGTCGCAGCCGAAACCGGCATCAGAGAAATCTCCTTACTACGACATCGCCCAGAAGTACGGTGTGAAAATTGATTTTCGCCCGTTTATTAAGGTGGAAAGTGTATCTGCTAAAGAATTCAGACAGCAGAAAGTGTCTATCCTGGATTACACAGCAGTTATCTTCACATCGCGTCATGCTATTGACCATTTCTTCCACCTGTGTACAGAATTGCGTGTAACCATACCGGAAACTATGAAGTATTTCTGTGTGACAGAAGCTGTTGCATTGTACATCCAAAAGTATGTGCAATACCGTAAACGTAAGATCTTCTTTGGTAATACCGGAAAGTTTGAAGACTTGTTGCCTTCTATTGTTAAGCACAAGACCGAAAAGTATCTGGTTCCGATGTCGGATGTACATACGGATGAGATTAAGAATCTCTTGGATAAAAACAAGATACAGAACACAGAAGCTGTTATGTATCGCACAGTAAGTAATGATTTTACTTCAGAAGAAGAGTTTGATTATGATATGTTGGTGTTCTTTAGTCCTGCAGGAGTGACTTCTTTGAAGAAGAACTTCCCGGACTTCCAACAGAAAGAAATCAAAATCGGTACGTTTGGCTCCACTACTGCCCAGGCTGTACGTGATGCCGGACTCCGCCTCGACTTGGAAGCTCCCAGTGTACAGGCGCCTTCTATGACGGCCGCGCTGGATATGTTCATCAAGGAGAATAACAAAGGAAAATAATTTTAGAGTTACGAGCTACAAGCTACGGGCTACAAATGTCATGCGGAAGCAGTATGCCATTTACAGCTTAAACTTGTAGCTCGTAACTTATTTACTGCGAACTACTTGTAGCTCGTAGCTTGTAACTCGTAGCTAAGAATGCTTAATACCCTGCACAAGTCCGAAAGGCTGGATAAGAAGAAAGTCATCGACAAGATGTTTTCAGGCGGCGCACGTTCGTTTTCCGTCTTTCCTCTGCGTGTGGTATATCTGCCGGTAGAGGAGTTGGAAGCGCCTGTTTCCATACTTGTCAGTGTGTCAAAGCGTCGTTTTAAACGTGCGGTAAAACGTAACCGTGTAAAACGCCAGATACGTGAGGCATACCGGAAAAATAAACATGGATTATTGCAGACGCTTCAGGATGAAGGACGGCAACTTGCTGTGGCTTTCATTTATCTTTCCGACCGGTTAGTCGATTCGTTGGAGATAGAGGAAAGGATGAAGGTTGCGCTGGCGCGTATCACGGAGAAGGTATTGGCGGATGTTGCCGTTCAGAAAGCCGGAGAAAATGCTACGTCTGCTGAGAAAACCGGTAGTGCGGGGCAGTCATGAAAAAGCTGTTTTCATACTTGCTGTTGCTTCCCATCTATTTCTATCAGAAGTGTATTTCACCCCTGACTTCCCCTTCATGTCGTTTCACTCCTACCTGTTCGCAATATGCCGTTGAAGCGATAAAGAAACATGGACCGTTCAAAGGGCTGTATCTGGCAATCCGGCGTATTTTGCGCTGCCACCCTTGGGGAGGTTCCGGATATGATCCCGTTCCATAAAAAAAACTATTTTCTGTACTATTCGCATGATAATTCCTGTTGATATACATACACATCGGCGGCCCCTAGTGCCTGGAACGGCTATTGTGAACTGTTTCCCCAAATCGTTTGTTCCGCAAACGGAAGGCTGGTATTCTGTGGGAATACATCCGTGGTATATCGCTTCCTTCGCAGCTTCCCTGAATGACAGTAAGGCCCGTTTTGAAGAATTACTGGATCATCCCCAGGTGTTGGCTGTGGGTGAGGCCGGATTGGATAAATTGGCTGAAGCACCTTTGACTTTGCAGATAGAAGTGTTTGAATATCAGGCACGTCTGGCCGAGGAGGCGAATAAACCGTTAATCATTCATCTGGTGAAAGCGGTAGATGAACTTTTGAAACTGAAACAGAAGATACAACCGGTGAAACCGTGGATTATTCACGGGTTTCGTGGAAAAGCGGCTCTTGCAGAAGAATATCTCCGACATGGTTTTTATCTTTCTTTCGGAGAGAAATATCAGGAGGAAGCGTTGTGTATAATGCCGTCTGAACGGTTGTTTATCGAGACGGATGAAAGTACGGTATCTGTCGATACGCTTTATGAACGGGCTGCCATCCTCCGTAAAACTCCCCTTGAGGAACTCAGGAGAACGATTCGTAAGAATGTGAGCGAAATCTTTTTTAGGCAATAAGAGTTGTTAGTTCAGATAAAGAGTCGTACTTTTGCAATTACAAAGTATATCAAATATTTAAATAGTTAATCATTCGATGAATTTTGTAGAAGAATTGAGATGGCGTGGCATGCTCCACGATATGATGCCTGGTACGGAAGAACTTCTGGCTAAGGAACAAGTGACCGCATACATAGGTTTTGATCCTACGGCGGACTCATTGCACATTGGACATCTTTGCAGTGTAATGATACTGCGTCATTTCCAACGTTGCGGACACAAGCCGATGGCACTGATCGGTGGTGCTACGGGTATGATTGGTGACCCTTCCGGTAAGTCGGCAGAGCGTAATCTGCTCACAGAAGAAATACTGCAACGCAATCTGGATGGTATGAAGAAGCAGTTGAGCAAGTTTCTGGATTTCGAATCCGATGCTCCTAACCGTGCAGAATTGGTGAATAACTATGACTGGATGAAGAACTTCACTTTCCTTGACTTTGCCCGTGAAGTAGGTAAGCATATCACTGTGAACTACATGATGGCGAAAGATTCTGTAAAGAAGCGTCTGAACGGTGAGGCTCGTGACGGTTTGTCTTTCACGGAATTCACTTATCAGTTGTTGCAAGGCTATGACTTCCTGCATCTGTATGAAACCAAAGGTTGCAAACTGCAAATGGGTGGTTCTGACCAATGGGGTAACATCACGACAGGTGCCGAACTGATTCGTCGTACCAATGGTGGCGAAGTGTTCGCTCTGACCAGCCCGCTGATTACGAAGGCTGACGGCGGTAAGTTTGGCAAGACTGAATCCGGTAATATCTGGCTTGATCCCCGATATACTTCTCCGTATAAATTCTATCAGTTCTGGTTGAATGTGAGTGATGCTGACGCAGCACGCTACATCAAGATATTCACTTCACTGTCAAGAGAGGAAATCGAAGCCTTGACAGCTGAGCATGAAACTGCACCGCACTTGCGTGTTCTTCAGAAACGTCTGGCAAAAGAGGTGACTATTATGGTTCATTCTGAAGAAGACTATAATGCAGCGGTGGATGCGTCTAATATATTGTTCGGCAATGCAACTTCCGATGCATTGAAGAAGTTGGATGAAGATACCCTGCTGGCTGTATTCGAGGGGGTTCCTCAGTTTGAGGTTTCCAAGGATGCTGTGTCTGCCGGTGTGAAAGCTGTCGATCTGTTCACAGATAATGCAGCTGTTTTTGCCTCCAAAGGTGAGATGCGTAAACTGGTGCAAGGTGGCGGTGTTTCTCTCAATAAAGAGAAGCTGGAAGCCTTCGACCAAGTGATTACTTCTGCTGACCTTTTGGATGAAAAATATCTGCTTGTGCAGCGCGGAAAGAAGAATTACTACCTGATTATAGCCAAATAAAAGGCAAATTAGTAGCAAATAAGAAAAAAGGCCCCGAAATATTTGGATATTTCGGGGCATACTTTTATCTTTGCACCGCTTTTTAACAGAAAGTGCATAAGTTTGGACTATGGTGTAATGGTAGCACAACAGGTTTTGGTTCTGTTTGTCCAAGTTCGAATCTTGGTAGTCCAACTAAAAGAAAGCCTTGGAAGAGAAATCTTTCAAGGCTTTCTTTTTAATATAATCATCCTGATAGATCTTTTTTTGTATTATTTTCTGTTAAAGAACTTCCATTTTCTTCCATTTGAACAATATTGCTACATAATTGGTACAAAAACACAATGATTTGACGTTTTCTTTTGCTACATTTGCATCGTGTACGTAAACGAAGTATGCCAATAACCGATTATTATCAACTTTAAAACGTAATAGAATTATGAAAACGAACTATGAAATTCGCTATGCAGCGCATCCCGAAGACGCAAAAAGTTATGATACCAAGCGTATCCGTCGTGATTTTCTTATCGAAAAAGTCTTCTCTGCTAACGAAGTAAATATGGTATATTCCATGTACGACCGTATGGTTGTAGGTGGTGCAATGCCCGTGGGCGAAGTGTTGAAACTGGAAGCTATTGATCCGTTGAAGGCTCCTTTCTTCCTGACCCGCCGCGAAATGGGTATCTTTAATGTAGGCGGTCCCGGTGTGGTAAAAGCCGGTAACGCTGTATTCGAATTGGATTATAAGGAAGCTCTTTATCTGGGTTCGGGCGATCGTGAAGTAACTTTCGAAAGCAAGGATGAAAAGAATCCCGCCAAGTTCTACTTCAACTCACTGACTGCTCATCGCAACTATCCCGATAAGAAAGTGACGAAGGCTGATGCCGTAGTTGCTGAAATGGGTAGCCTGGAAGGTTCCAACCATCGTAATATAAATAAGATGCTGGTGAATCAGGTATTGCCTACCTGCCAGTTGCAGATGGGTATGACGGAACTTGCTCCGGGTAGCGTATGGAATACGATGCCGGCACATGTGCACAGCCGTCGTATGGAAGCTTACTTCTATTTTGAAGTACCCGAAGAACATGCAGTTTGCCACTTCATGGGCGAAGTTGACGAAACCCGCCACGTATGGATGAAGGGTGACCAGGCTGTATTGTCTCCCGAATGGTCTATCCATTCTGCTGCCGCTACTCATAACTATACCTTTATCTGGGGTATGGGTGGTGAAAACCTGGACTATGGAGATCAGGACTTCTCTTTGATTACCGACCTGAAGTAATAAATTGAGTAAACCGAGACTTTGAATCGTAATTAGAAACAAGTTATTAATAAACCTAAGTAAATAAATTATGGTAAACTTTTCATTAGAAGGCAAAGTAGCACTTGTAACCGGTGCTTCTTACGGAATTGGCTTCGCTCTGGCAACTGCCTATGCACAAGCCGGTGCAAAAATCGTGTTCAACGACATCAAACAAGAATTAGTGGACAAAGGTCTGGCTGCTTACAAAGCTGAAGGCATCGATGCTAAAGGTTATGTATGCGACGTGACAAATGAAGAGCAGGTGAACGCTATGGTTGCCCAGATTGAGAAAGAAGTGGGCGTGATCGATATTCTGGTAAACAATGCAGGTATCATCAAGCGTATTCCGATGCATGAAATGTCTGCTGCTGAATTCCGTCAGGTGATCGACGTAGACTTGAACGCTCCGTTTATCGTATCCAAGGCTGTTATCCCTTCTATGATAAAGAAAGGTCACGGCAAGATTATCAACATCTGCTCTATGATGAGTGAATTGGGTCGTGAGACCGTGTCTGCTTATGCTGCTGCCAAGGGTGGATTGAAGATGCTGACTCGTAACATCGCTTCCGAGTACGGTGAATACAACATCCAGTGTAATGGTATCGGCCCGGGTTACATCGCTACTCCGCAGACTGCACCGCTTCGCGAACCGCAAGCTGACGGTTCACGTCATCCGTTCGATGCATTTATCGTTGCTAAGACTCCGGCTGCGCGTTGGGGTACTCCTGAAGATTTGATGGGTCCTGCCGTATTCCTGGCTTCCGACGCTTCTGATTTCGTAAACGGTCACGTACTCTACGTTGACGGTGGTATCTTGGCTTACATTGGCAAACAGCCTAAATAAGTATATGAATAAATAATGGGAAATGGATAATTGATGCTGTCAGTTATCCATTTTTCCCATTTTCTATATCTTCATAATCCATTATCCGTTTTTCAATTATCAATTGATTAAGCAATATGAAAAAGTTATTCCTTTTACTGGCAACAGCATTCGTATGTTTTGCCTGCACCAACACTAAGGATGTAGTTACCGTAACGGTAAGCAATCCTTTGGCAATGGAGCGTTCCAATGAAATGGTTGAGGTGGCTATGAGCGACATCGCCAACCAACTGAAACTGGCTGACACAGCACAGATTGTGGTTCTGAATGCTGACGGACAACAAGTCCCCTATCAGATTACTTATGATGAAAAAGTGATTTTCCCTGCAAGCGTAGCTGCTAACGGTACGGCTGTTTATACCATTCAGGCAGGCACGCCTGAAGCTTTTGCAGTAAAAGCTTGCGGAAGATATTATCCTGAACGTGTGGACGATGTAGCTTGGGAAAATGACCTGGTTGCTTTCCGTGCGTATGGTCCTGCTTTGCAAAAGACTGGCGAACGTGCTTTCGGTTATGATGTTTGGACGAAGTACAATACCACCGAACCGGTTGTAGAAGCCCGTTATGCAGGTGAGCTGAATCCGGAGACTAAAGCAAAGATCGCTGAATTGAAGAAAACTGATCCGAAAGCTGCACAGGAATTGTATCAATCGGTATCTTATCACGTAGACCACGGAAACGGTCTGGACTGCTATAAAGTAGGTCCTACGCTGGGTGGCGGTACTGCTGCTTTGATGCCCGACGGTGAAATCGTTTATCCGTATTGCTACGCTACACAGGATATTCTGGATAACGGTCCGTTGCGTTTCACTGTGAAGCTGGTTTACAATCCGCTGACTATCAAGGGTGACTCAACAGTGATTGAAACACGTGTTATCACGCTGGATGCAGGCTCTCACTTGAATAAGACTGCGGTTTCTTTTGATAACCTAAAAGAGACTACTCCCGTGGCTACAGGTATCGTGTTGCACGAACCGGATGGTGCTGTTGTAGCTGATGCTGCTGCCGGCTATATCACTTATGTGGACCCTACGGACAATGTGAATAATAATAACGGTAAGATATTTGTAGGTGCTGCTTTCCCGACTACAGTGAAAGAGGCAAAATCGTTGCTCTTCCCTGAAAAGGAAAAGAATGAACTGCGTGGTGGTGCCGATGGCCATGTATTGGCTATCAGCGATTATGAACCGGGTTCAGAGTATGTTTACTACTGGGGTGCTGCCTGGGACAAGGCTGACATCAAAACTCCGGAAGCATGGAATGAATACATGGCAAACTATGCTCAGAAGGTACGTAATCCGTTGACGGTGACAATTAAATAAATCTCGTCTTGAAATAGTAGAGTCCCACTGAGTTCAATCAATTTGAAATGAACTCAGTGGGACTCTGTGTTATTCTGTGATGAAACCTTATAGCAATTTAAACTCGTATCCTTCCTCTTCCAGAAAATCCAATGCCCGCGGCAGTGCATATTGCAGGTTGCCGTTATTCCAGGACTTCAGTGAGTCGTGGAAAGTGATAATAGACCCGTTCCGTGCATATCTCATCACATTGGCAAGTACTTGAGGACCGCGCAATTTCTTACTGTAGTCACGCGTAACCAAATCCCACATCACTATCTTATAATGCCGTTTCAAGGTGAAATACTGTCCCCAGCGCATGTGACCGTGCGGTGGACGGAAGAGATCTGTTTTCATCAGTTCATTCGCCTTGTCCGTATTGGCAAGATAATTGTCGGACAAATATTCGAATCCGCGGATATGATTGAATGTATGGTTTCCGATGCGGTGGCCGCCATCTACTACCATTTGGAATACATCGGGATGCTTGCGTATATTGTCTCCCACCATGAAGAAGGTGGCTTTGATGTCATGTTTATCCAATAGTTCAAGTACCCATGGGGTTACTTCGGGGATGGGACCATCATCAAAAGTCAGGTAGACGGATTTCTCGTTCGGATCCATTCGCCAAATGGCACCGGGATATAGCTTTCGGACAAACTCGGGAGGCTGTTCTATAAACACGGTTATTAGTGATTAACGATTAGTGATAAGTGATTAGTAGTTAGCGGTTAGTGATAAGTGATTAACGGTTAGTGTGCGATGTTACGGCACAGCCGTTAATCACTAACCGCTAATCACTATTTCTTATTTCATACGGTCAACGCACATCTGATACAATTCGTTCAGCTTGCTGTCATATATCGGAGCCAGTTCGGAATTATACTTCTGCATAAGCTTTACTTCTGAACTGAGGATAGGCAGCTGATAGTCGATGATTTCACGGCTGGACATAGCAAAACGTTGTTCATCCAGGCTCAGATACCAAGTGAGGTATTCCACAGCCTTGTCGGCAAGTGCCTTCATAATGCTGTCGGCTTTTTCCGTTTCGCCCAGTTGATAGTATGCTTCTGCCATTTGTACGGCACCGTTCTGCCAGTCGTACGGCACATTGTAGGCAGGAATCATCTTCTCTGCGTAGTCCAATGCTTTCTTGGCCTTGTCATTCTTGCCTTCACGTATCAACTGACCTACGAGTTGTGAGAAGATACGTCGGTGAGAATAGCACATACGCATGGCGTTTTCATCAATATAGATACCTTCCTTGTCGATGCCACCGAACTTGAACTTGTTCATCAGGTTGTCATACATCTTTTCGCTATCCAGTTTGACGCCTGTCTTGTCGGTATCGAACGGAGTGAAGCGATAGGTTAGGCCTTCCTGTATGAAGTGATTACCCATGCCGAGGTGGTTCTCCGTACCTACGCTGACTGCCATGTAGATAGGACGTTCCCAATTGGCTTCTGCCAGCATTTCAAGCATCATCAGTTCGCTCTTATAAAGGGCGCGTTTGCCTTTCAGTGAGATGTGCATGTAATCGGGGATACTGTCGCCCGGTATCATCATGCCGCTACGGCGTACAGCTTCCTTATCCACCTTCAGTACAATGCTGTCCGTAGGAATTACTTTGAGATCTTCATTTTTGCTTCGTACCCAATATTTCAGGATGTTCTGTAATTCGTACGGGTTTTCACCGAACTCTTTCTTCACATTTACCAGAGCTTCCGGGTTGCCGTTCAGTGCCTGCTTTTCAGCTTCGGCATAGAGGGCGTCGATGCTCTTCTTGTAATCGGCCTGTACAGGAATGTATTCATTGGTTCCTTCCACGTAATCCATACGGTCCCAAGTGATGGGCAATGACGGAGAATCGTAAGCAGGACGCTTCATCTGGTCGATATACCAATCTGTCTGTAAGTAACTGAGGTTACAAGTACGTGCATCCGTGCGGAATCCTTCTGTTTCCTGATTGTACCACAAGGGGAATGTATCATTATCACCGTTGGTGAAGATAATCGGATTGCCGGTTTCTTGCAGAGACATCAGATAGTTCTGGCCGAAGTCACGTGCCAGGTAGCGGTCGCTGCGGTCATGGTCGTCCCACGTCTGGCTTGCCATCTGTATGGGCACGAACAGGCAGACAACGGATGCCAGTGTTGCGGCCGGAAGTTCCTTCATCTTGGCGTAGTGTTGCAACAGGCGGATAATACCTGCCACACCCATACCTATCCAAATGGCAAAGGCGTAGAATGATCCGGCGTATGCATAGTCGCGTTCACGCGGCTGGCTCGGTGTCTGATTCAGGTAGAGCACAATGGCGATACCCGTCATGAAGAACAGGAAGAACACTACCCAGAATTGTTGAATACCCTTCTGTCCGCGGTATGCCTGCCATAAAAGGCCGATGATACCGAGCAATAAAGGCAGACAGTAGAAGACGTTGTGGCCCTTATTGTTTTGCAGTTCCTGCGGCAACAGACTCTGGTCACCCACCAGGAAGTTGTCAATGAACGGGATGCCGGTGATCCAGTTACCATGTTCTATTTCTCCGCTGCCTTGCAGGTCGTTCTGGCGTCCGGCGAAGTTCCACATGAAGTAGCGCCAGTACATCCAGTTGAGCTGGTAGGTGAAGAAGAACTTGATGTTTTCCCATTGTGTGGGCATGTTCACCATCACCATTTGTCCGCACTGATCATAGGGAACGTCTTCGCCCTTAATGTCCACCCAGGCTTGATATTCCCTGGCGTGCTGACTGCTGTACATACGCGGGAAAAGCATATTCTGCGCGTATTCGTATTCGATACGTCCGGGGATTTCAATATAGCTGTCCTTTTCATCGGGAGTGGCTTTTTCCTTGCGGATAAATTTGGTTCCGTTGTACGAGATACGCGGTTCGCAATAGCCATCTTTTACATCGAGGGCTACTTTGGAAGAGAATGCCTGTCCGTAGAATAACGGGCGGGTTCCGTATTGTTCACGACCCAGATATTCACCCAGCGTGAAGATGTCTTCGGGTGAGTTCTGATCCATGGGGGTGTTGGCTGTAGAGCGGATCACGATAATGGCGTAGGAAGAATATCCGATGACAATCATCATGGTACACAACAGCGAGGTGTTGAGCGTACGCGCAGAAACACGGTATTTCTCTTTCATACTTGCCTGCATCTTCGGGCTGAGGTAGAAGAACAGGAAGGCGATAACAATAATACCTATAATAACAGCGCTCGTTCCGTGTCCGTAGAAGGGAATACCCAACAAGGCAATTGTCAGTACGAAGGAGACGGACATGCGCATCTTGTTCTTTTCCGTGTAGCTTTCGTATACTCCCCAGATGATGGAAGCTGCCAATACAATGATGTAAACCATTACACCGCTGTTGAAAGACATTCCCAGTGTATTCACGAAGAACAGTTCGAACCAGCCTCCTACTTTTACAATACCCGGTACCATGCCATAAAGTACGGCGGCAACCAGAATGCCCGAAGCGAGCAATGCCAGTAATGAACCCTTGGCATTTGCGTTGGGCACTTTCTTGTAATAGTAAACCAGTACGATGGCAGGCAAGCAGAGCAAGTTCAGCAAGTGTACGCCGATACTAAGTCCCGTCAGGTAAGCGATGAGGATAAGCCAGCGGTCACTGTGAGGTTCGTTCGCCACATCCTCCCATTTCAGTATCAGCCAGAATACAACGGCTGTGAAAAGAGAAGAGAATGCGTAAACTTCACCTTCGACGGCACTGAACCAGAAGGTGTCACTGAATGTATATGCCAGTGCACCTACCAGACCGCTACCCATGATGGTAATCAGTTGTCCGCGGGTAATATTATTCTCATCTGTAACAACAAGTTTGCGCACCAGGTGCGTGATGCTCCAGAACAGGAACAGGATACAAGCGCCACTCATCAGCGCACTCATATAGTTTACCATTTTGGCAACGGTGCTCGGGTCGGAGGCAAATTGTGAGAACAGGTTGGCTACCAGCATGAAGAAAGGTGCTCCGGGCGGGTGTCCTACTTCCAGTTTGTAGCCGGTAGTGATGAACTCCGGGCAGTCCCAAAAACTTGCAGTCGGCTCAATAGTCATGCAATAGACCGTAGCTGCAATGAGGAAAGTAATCCAACCCACAAGGTTGTTTACGGTTCTGTACTGTTTCATTCGGAAAGAATTCGTTATGTTTTTAAGTTATAGCTCTGTATTTTGGTATATACGGCCGCAAATATAGTGATTTAACTGCTAAATGCGTGGAGGTAAGGCATATTTATTAGGATAGGTTAAAAGATATACATTGATTTTTTGTAGAGAAAAGTTTCAAATATTATAGCTCTGATGTTTAATGTTCGCAATTGCAGCATCCACATTCGTCTCCATGTTTATGCTCTGCCAATATACGATGGGGCAGTGCTCCGTGCCCTAATAACTCTATCGGACAATTGAAGTTCCGTTCCAACCATTCCTCACTTATCCCCGTGTCGGGATGATAATCCAGTGTTTCATTCACACAGGCGATGGACTTCACTTGTTGCAGTACTGTGCCGATATCATGGCTGACAAGAATGATGGCGCAGTCGTGGTTAATCTCTGCCAATAGTTCGTAAAGGCGGGCTTCGAAACGCTTGTCGATATAGGTACTGGGTTCGTCTAGGACAACGAGTTGAGGATCGGAGATGATGGCACGCCCCAGCAAAGCACGTTGCAATTGTCCGCCGCTTAGTGCACCGATGGCACGTTCTTCCAATCCTTCCAATCCCATGCGGGCAATCACTTGGCGGGCTTTCTCCCGATGTGCTGCGGTGAAGCGTGAAATAAGTGACTTTTGCGAGCTGAGTCCGGAAAGGATTACTTCTTCCACTGTAATGGGAAACTTACGATCTATACTGTTGTATTGTGGCAGATATCCCATTTTGAGTGCTCGTCCACCTCTATAAAGAATTTCCCCTCCAGTAGGTTTCAACAGACCAAGTATACATTTGATGAGAGTTGTTTTTCCGCCGCCATTAGGGCCGATGATGCCCAGAAAGTCCCGGTCGTAAACGGTGAGGTTTACGTTGCGTAATACCGTGCGGCTGTCATAGCCGGCACTGAGATTCTTTATTTCAATAAGAGGCGTACCCATTTGTTTACTACTTGACGATGTCTTTAGTTCTTAACGACCAATTCCTTGGCAATGTTCAACATTTCTTCTTCCCAATCGTAAGAAAGCGGATTGATAGGGATTACCTTCGTTCCCGTCTGTTTGGCAATGATCTCCGCATTGCGACGGTCAAATTCAGGTTGTACGAAGATAACACGGACTTTCTCCTTTTTACAAGTGTCTATCAGATTCTTGAGGTGGGAGGGAGAAGGTTCTTTACCATTTTCTTCGATGGAAATCTGATGCAGACCGTAGTCGCGGGCAAAGTAAGATAATGCCGGATGATAAATCATGAAAGCACGGTCCGCATTGGGAGCCGACAGCATGTGACAAATAAGGCTATCGGTATGTTCAATCTGGTTGCAGAGACTTTTGTAACGCTCCATATAGACTTCTTCATTGCCTTTGTCGATGGCGCACAGTGCATTTACGATATTTCCGGCAATAATCTGTGCATTATAGGCAGAACTCCAAACGTGTGGTTCCACACCCAAAAGATGCTGATGCTCATCGTCTTGGATGGAATCGTGGGCGTGAGGTTCATCGGCATCGTGATGATGATGGGCGTGTGAGGAATCATAAATCAGGTCGATGCCGCGGGAAGTATCGAAGAATTGCAGGTGCGGAGCGTTATCCGTCAGCTTGTCCATCCAGGTTTGTTCAAAACCGATGTAGCCGATCCGGAAGTAGGCTTTGCTCTTGGCAAGATCTACGAGTTGCTGGGGGGTAGGGTCGTAGGTTTCCGGACTACTTCCTTTGGGAACCATGCTGATAACGTTGAAGTTATCGCCTGCAATGGCTTCGGTGAAATAGCGTAATGGCTCAATAGTGACAGTGATGACAGGCTTATCGCCTTCACTCTTATTATTTTGGACGCTGCTGTTTTTGCAGGATGCGGCGAGCAAGGCAGCTAGGATGTACAGGAATGTTCGTTTCATTATTATATTTATGGTTTTTATAATTGATTACTCTTTATGGTTTCTCTTTCGTTGCCCTCAGTATCTCCCGTTTTCCCCCCGGAGGTCCCGGAAGGCGCTCCACACGGAAGCCCACAGCTTGCAACATACGGCGGATGACACCTTTGGCGCAATACGTCGTCAATATTCCCCCTGTATTCATATAAACGTAAAGAGAGCGAAATAATTGCTCGTTCCACATTTCTGGTTGCTTTTCAGGGGCGAAAGCATCGAAGTAAACGAGATCAGGATTTAGTGATAACCACTTATCACTAATCGCATCCATCTTTATCTTCCGCAGGGTGAAGTGCGGGGATATTTTTACGTCTTCTTCCCACGGGGCGGTGTGCAGCTGCTTGAACAGCGGGTTATTGCTATATCCTAGTGCATCGACTTCTTCCCAGGCAAGGGGATAGAGCTCGATACCGGTATAATGTACGGGACGCGCATCCTGTTCGGCGGCTTCCAGTGTGAGCAAGGCATTCAGTCCGGTGCCGAAGCCTATCTCAAGAACGTGCGGTTGCGGTGCGGCAGAGGCTTTCAGCCCCATGTTGATAAAGATATGCTGCGACTCTGTACGCGCCCCTTTCACCGAATGATAATGTTCATCTAGTTCGGGCACAAACAGCGTTGCGCTTCCATCTTCCGTACGTTCTATAATTCGTTTCATAACTTAAAACATAGATATTACTCCCTGCAATGCCAGCAGCATCACGGCATACCGTATCAGCTTTCCGGCAAACATGGACGAAGTAGTCAGCCATACATTGCTGCGCATGAAACCCAGTGCAATGGCAATTACTTCGCCCACAAAGGGCAGGAATGCGAAAAAGCCCATCAATGCTCCTTTACCTTGAAGGAAAGTCTGCATCTTGTCTACTTTTTCTTTTTTTACTTTGAAATATTTCTCTATCCAGACTACGTTACCCAGACGCCCCATGTAGTAGCACGTCATACCGCCAATCGTATTACCCAACGTGGCGAAGAGTACACACATCACCGGACTGAGCCCTACCTTTACCAGTGCTATCATCACCAGTTCCGAACTGAACGGAACGATGCTTCCTGCCAGTAAGGCGGAGATAAATAAACCGAGATAGCCCCAGTCTATCAGGAGTTGAACCAATGAGTCTACAAAAGCATCCATACGTTAAATCCGAATAAGAGTATAAGCCCGGTAAGGGCACAAATGAAAAACACATTAGAAGCCCGACTGTTCGTCAGTACCACGAAATGTCCTGTCAGGATGCTGACGCCTATCAACAGCAAGGGCAGGAGGTGAAACGTTTGTGCCGGTTGCAACAGGATATAGACGAAGATGCAGAACGTCAGGAAAATAAGGAAATGCAGATAGCTGCGGGTACGTATCTTATCTTCGTAACCTGCCACCAGGCAGTGAACGGAGCTTACTATGAACAACAGGAACAAATAGCCCAATGTAGCGATTTCCCATAATGGGAAGTTCCATAAAGTAATGGGATGGAACGTCACCAGTTCGATGAATGGCTGATAGAATAATTCTATTTCACCATAGAAGTAGGCATGTCCAAACAGGAACCAATAGGGGAGCGTCCAGCCGATCAGACCTCCGAAAAAGCTCTTAGGAGTGAGTGCCTGGAAACTGTATGCACCGATCCAGAAAATGGGAATGAACAATGTCAGTTGCGGGAAGAACAGACTGCCCGCCCCGATAAACAGGAACGAGTAGAATAGGATGCCCGCCGGACGTGGATGTTGATAGCCCTTGAACAAGAAGAACAAGGATATCAGAAACGCTGTCGAGGCAATGTCTCCGGCATATAACTGGTGCATGACAGGACAGACAGATATCAGCAGGAAGTAAATGGCTGTCTGCACGGATGCCCGCATACGGATAATGGCGAAGGTGTTGTTCAGTTCTATCAGGAAGTAGCCGATTATACCGTAAAGTAGAAAGCTTAGGGGCGCACTTGCCCATGTCGGAATCCAATCGCTGTAGATGGTTTCCCACAATGGATAATTGCTTTTCATCACTGGAATCTCGGGTAATAAGATGGAAGTCAGTACCCAGCAGAACAGTGATAGAAAGATAGCAGCGGGGAGGGTGAAGCGCCCCGCTGTAATCCGGTTCTGTAATCGTTTACTTCGTATCATTATAATAAAGGTGGTAGGGTGATTAGAGATCGAACCCGATGTCGCGGCGGAAATACTTTTTGTCGAAGTGGATCATATCCGCTACTTTATAACTTTTGGCAAGGGCTTCCTCCTTGGTTTCACCATACGAACATACGGCAATCACGCGTCCGCCGTTCGTCACCACTTGTCCGTCTTTCATTGCGGTTCCGGCATGGAAGAGGATGCTGTCCGTGGCTACCGCTGCTTCAAACCCGGTCATCACTTTGCCTTTTTCGTAAGCTTCGGGGTATCCACCGCTGACAAGCATGACACAGGCGGCTGTACGTGGATCCATTACCAATGTCTTGGTGTCGAGGTTGACATCGCGTACACCTTCCAGAAGTTCTACAAAGTCACTTTGTACACGCAACATGACGCTTTCCGTTTCCGGATCGCCCATACGGACGTTGTATTCTATCACCATTGGTTCACCTTTCACACGGATCAAGCCGAGGAAGATGAAGCCTTTGTAAAGGATGTTTTCTTCCTGTAATCCGCGGATGGTAGGTTCGATGATGCGGGTACGTACCTTTTCCATGAATACCTCGTCGGCAAAGGGGACAGGAGTTACACTTCCCATGCCACCGGTATTCAGGCCTTTATCGCCTTCACCGATGCGTTTGTAATCTTTGGCAACAGGCAAAACCTTATAGTTCTTGCTGTCTGTCAGCACAAATACGGAGCATTCTATACCGCTGAGGAATTCTTCGATAACAACTGTGGCGCTGGCCTGGCCAAACATACCGCCGAGCATTTCTTTCAGTTCCCGCTTGGCTTCTTCCAGTGTGGGGAGAATGAGCACACCTTTTCCGGCGCATAGACCGTCGGCTTTCAGCACGTAGGGAGCTTCGAGAGTTTCGAGGAAAGCAAGGCCTTCGTCCAGATTAGCAGCAGTGATGCTTTTGTAACGGGCGGTGGGAATACCGTGACGTTCCATGAAGCCTTTGGCGAACTCTTTGCTGCCTTCCAGTTGCGCACCTTTAGCTGTAGGGCCGATGATGGCAATATGTTGAGTGGAGGCATCTCCGGTAAAGCTGTCGTAGATACCTTCTACCAACGGATCTTCGGGACCTACCACGATCATGTCTATTTTTTGTTCTAAAGCGAAGGCTTTCAAGGCAGGGAAATCGGTTGCCTTGATGGATACGTTCTCGCCTACCGTACTGGTGCCGGCATTACCGGGGGCGATAAAAAGTTTCTCTACTTTCGGGCTTTGGGCTATTTTCCATGCCAGGGCATGCTCGCGGCCACCACTTCCTAATAATAATACTTTCATCTTTATATTTCTTTTAATTGTAATCACTTATTTCCTAAATACTCTTCAAAATAACGGGTTATCTTTTCATGCAGATGTACCCGGTCACGTCCCCTGACATTGTGCTTATGTGTGGGATAGATAAACAGGTCCGGATATGTGCGTGCATCCACACAAGCCTTTATGAACGAAAGTGTATGTTGAGGTACACAAGTATCGTCATGATCATCATGGATCAATAGCAGATGTCCTTTCAGATTGCCGGCAAGGTTTTTCAGGTTGCACTCTTTGTACCCTTCCGGATTACTCTGTGGGGTATCCATATAGCGTTCTCCGTACATGATTTCATAATATCCCCAGTCGATGACCGGACCACCTGCAACGCCTACCTTGAATATCTCGGGATAGCGGAGCAGCAATGCCGTAGTCATGTGACCACCGAAACTCCAGCCGTGCACACCGATGCGGTTGCCATCTACGTAAGGCAGACTTTTCAGGAATTCCACACCTTTCACCTGGTCTTTTCCTTCTTCAATGCCAAGATGTCGGAAGGTAGCATTTTCAAATTCCAGTCCGCGGTTGTCACTTCCACGGTTGTCGAGGCTGAACATGATGTAACCTTTGTTGGCCATGTAGATATCCCAGCCACGTGCACCGTTCTGCCAACCGCCGGTGACCATTTGGGCGTGCGGTCCACCGTATACATAGACAATGGTGGGGTATTTCTTGTTCGGATCAAAGTCCGCAGGTTTCATGAGACGATAGTAAAGATCAGTCACACCGTCGGCAGCTTTGATGGTGCCTACTTCGATGCTCGGCATGGTGAAGTCCTTGAATGGATCTTCTGCTGTCAGCAGATTGATGCTTTTCCCGTTTTGTGTGGCGATGAGGTTGATGCTGCGTGGCACTTCAGGGCTGGAATAGGTATCTATGAGGTAACTGCCGCTTGCACTCAGTGTGCCGTGGTGTATACCTTCCGGTGTGCCCAGCGGGCTACGTTTGCCTGTTGCTATGCTTACTTTGAAGAGGTTGCTTTGCAACGGGGAATATTCCGTGGAAGCTATGATGATTTCTTTCTTTCCACTGTTGAAGCCAAGCACATCTTGCACAAGCCAGTTGCCGGAAGTCAGTTGCTTGACCAGCTTACCGTCTGTGCCATAGAGGTACAGGTGGTTGAAGCCGTCGCGTTGGCTTTGGCAGATAAACTTGCTGTTGTCCCACGGCAGGAATACGATGGGGTGCTGGGGTTCTACGTATTTGGGATGTGTCTCTTCAAAAAGAGTTCCTATCAGTTCGCCTGTTTCTACGCTGTACTGGCATAGCTTGGCATGGTTCTGATCACGGTTCAGTTCTATGAGATAAAGGCTTTTGGCATCCGGTGCCCAACTTATATTGGTGAAGTAACGGTCGGTAGGATCACCTGCATTCAGATAAATTGTCTTCTGCGTTTCGGGATTGTAGATGCCTACAGTTACTTTGTGGCTCGTCATACCTGCCATCGGGTAACGTACATTGTTCAATTCGCCCACCCGTGCGGTGATGTCCACTAACGGATATTGTGTTACCATGCTTTCATCCATGCGGTAGAAAGCGAGTAAGTCACCTTTCGGACTCCAGTAAGTTCCTTTGCTGATGCCGAACTCGTTACGGTGTACGCTTTGTCCGCATACGATCCCTTCCGGTTCGTTGGTTACGGCGCGATCGTTAACATAAAGATTATTATTCAGAGTGTAAGCAATATGGCCGCTTACGGTATTATAATCCTCATTGGCTGCCTTTTCCGGCAAGGCTTGCTTGCTGATGATCTTATCTGCTTTCCAGTCGTAAATGATATAATTACCGGGCAGGTTGATAAGCAACTGAGTCTTTTCAGCCCAGGGCAGGCTCACCTGATATAAATGACTCAGTTTACCCAGTTTTTCCTGTTCCAGTGCCTGGTTGATTCTCTCACGCGTCAGGAGTAGGGTTTCCTTTCCTGTTTTAGGGTTCACTGCAAACAAAGAGTCTATTTCGGGCTTGATGCACGTGTCTCCCCACCATTGCAGTCCGTACAGGCTTTTTGCAAAGCGATAGGTTTCTCCGCCGGGGATCAGGTCTTCCAGCGTCGGTTTCTTTAAATCTTGTGCCATAACATTCGTTGTGAAGAGAGCGGATGATGCCAATAATATCACTCCCATCCATTTACTGATTATCTTCATGTTCATAGTCTTTTGTTAGTCATTCTCTTTTCTAAAACCTTTCACTTCTATTCTGCCCATTGGTGTACTTTTCACTTGTACAGCGGCACTCAGCTTGGCAAAGGCAGAGTATCTAACACCTCCTTTGTTTGAGGTGAAAATTTGGCACCTCAAACTGTCTCTCAGCAACTTACTCTCCCTCTTCCCGCTTTCTTGGTTTAAACTCCCTTTTCGGCTTGAACTCCCCGCTTCCCCCCGGACGACGTTCTCTGTCAAACGGTTTTCTTTCCCTGTCTCCATCCTTGCGGAATTCCCTTGGCTTGAATTCCCCTCTGGGCCTGTCTTCTCTCGAACCAAACTCCCGGGGGTTACTGTCTCTTGGTCTGAATTCCCTTGGCTTGTCATCTCTGGATCTGAATTCTCCTGGTTTGCGGGGTTCTCTCGGTCTGAATTCACGTGATTCTCTTGGTCTGAACTCCCGTCCTTCTTTCGGTTTGAAGCCTGATTCTTTAGAGTCTTCTCCCTCTTCACTTTCACCTTCCTGTTTCTTGAATTCCTTGTATTTACCGTCGAAAATCTCGTATTTACGGAATTCACATTCCAGTGCACCGTTGAACAGAGGTATTTTGGCAGTCGGTTTCAGTCCTATCTGGTCGAAGCACTCTTCACGATAAGAGAGCACCCATGCCGTGTTTCCGGTGAAAGCGTGTTTCAGACGCTCGCCTATCATCTGGTATAGTCCCAGCAGATTATTGGTAGAAATACGTTCCCCATAAGGCGGGTTGGTGATAATCATGGACTTTTCCGCCGGCTGTTCAAACTGCTGGAAGGGCTGCAACTTCAAGACAATGTCTTTCGATACACCTGCTGCCTTGATGTTGTGCGTTGCTATTTCGTTAGCCTGCGGATTATTGTCGTATCCGTATATCTTATGTGTAAACTCACATTCCTGACTGTCATCGTTGTAAATCGTATCGAATAAATCCTGGTCGAAATCATTCCACTTCTCAAAAGCAAATTCCTTACGGAATACTCCCGGAGCAATGTTACGTGCAATCAGTGCTGCCTCAATGGGGATGGTACCCGAACCACACATCGGATCAATCAAATCACATTCTCCTTTCCAGCCCGTCATGAGGATCATTCCGGCAGCCAGTACTTCGTTCAACGGAGCCTCTACCGCTTCCTGGCGATAACCGCGGCGGTGTAGTGACTCGCCCGATGAGTCGAGCGAAAGCGTACACGTGGTTTGTGCAATGTGTATATTAAGCAGTACATCCGGGCGGTTGATTCGTACGGACGGACGTTTGTTGAATTTCTCGCGGAAATAATCTACAATGGCATCTTTTACTTTATAAGATACAAACTTAGAGTGACGGAATTCTTCGCTGAACACAACGGCATCTACAGCAAATGTTTTCTCCACATCCAGGATGTTTTCCCAGCTGATAGCTTTGATTTGTTCATAGACTTCATCAGCATCTTTGGCAGTGAAGTTTTTGATCGGTTTCAGGATACGGATTGCTGTGCGCAAGCAGAAGTTTGCCTTGTACATCATTTCCTTATCTCCACTGAAAGACACCATGCGCCGGCCTATTTCTATGTCGTTTGCCCCTAATGCAGTCAGTTCTTGTGCTAATACTTCTTCCAGACCTTGAAAGGTCTTGGCAATCATTTGAAAGGATTCCATCTGTTTATTATTGATTTTACGATTTACAATTTTACGGTTGAAGCTGCTGTAACTTCTTCTGTATCTATTGTTTCTATTGATGATTACTATTCTCTTAATATCCCTTTTACGGAACACTTGTACTTCTCGGATGTAACGCTTGTGTCTCTCTTCCGAAACACTTGTGTTGCTCAGCCGGAACGCTTGTGTCCCTCAACCCGGGCGCTTGTTTGCTGACTGCCGGTTACTTTTTGGCTTTAGTCTGTACAATTCTTGCTCCGGCCGGAACGTCTTCCGTCACCCAGATATTACCACCTACCGTGGCACCCTGTCCGATAGTGATACGTCCTAAAATGGTGGCATTGGAATAGACGATTACATTGTCTTCCAGTATCGGGTGGCGTGGGATACCCTTGATCGGTTTACCGTCCGCATCCAATGGAAAGCTCTTGGCACCCAGAGTTACGCCTTGATACAACTTCACGTTATTTCCGATGACGCACGTCTCCCCAATTACCACACCCGTTCCGTGGTCTATGGTGAAGTGGCTGCCGATGGCGGCACCCGGGTGAATATCGATTCCTGTTTCGCTGTGAGCCATTTCAGTGATGATACGCGGAATAAGGGGCACACCGAGTTTCAGTAACTCATGCGCAATGCGGTAATTGCTGATGGCACGTATGGCGGGATAACAACTGATTACTTCTCCGAAACTGTATGCTGCCGGATCTCCATTGTAGGCGGCTGCCACATCAGTGGCCAGCACACGGCGCATTCCCGGCAAATTGCTGATGAATTTAGCGGCAATCAGTGCCGCTTCTTCACGCTGAAGTTCAGTGCAGCAGGTACATTCTCCGTTTCCGGTGAAGCAAAGCCCTGCAAGTACCTGACCGGTCAGCAAGTCGAACAAGCGTTCGATGTTTACGCCGATGTGATATTTGATGGTGCGGCTGTTGACTGTGGAATTACCAAAATAACCGGGGAAGAGGATGGCACGCGATAGCTCTACAATATCTTGCAGTGCCCTGGCCGAAGGCAATGGAGTGCCGTCCGTGTGCTGATGAAACAGTCCTTTGTAAGATGAGCTTTCCGATAGTTCATCGACTGCCTGTGTCAAAATGTGAGTAAAGTTCAATGGACTCATTGGGATATCCTTTTTATAATAAGGTGGGTACAAAGGTAACTATTCTCAGCGAAAATCCCTCATTTATAGTATGAAAATCCCACAAATATGGTATTTCCTATGAACCGTTAACCCTCTATCTTTGTCATTTAGAAAGAAGAGTATAAATTAAAACCCAATATGTTATGAAAAAGATAGCAAAACAGCTCACGGATCTGGTGGGCAACACTCCCCTGATGGAGCTGAGTAATTACAATAAATCAAAGGGGCTGAAAGCCCGTCTGATCGTGAAACTGGAGTCATTTAATCCTGCCGGAAGCGTGAAAGATCGCGTGGCACTGGCAATGATTGAAGATGCCGAGACTTCCGGTTTGCTGAAACCCGGAGCGACAATCATAGAACCTACCAGTGGAAACACCGGAATAGGACTTGCATTTGTGGCCGCTTCAAAAGGTTATAAGTTGATTCTCACCATGCCCGATACCATGAGCGTTGAGCGTCGCAACTTACTGAAAGCCTTGGGTGCCGAATTGGTGCTTACGCCCGGTGCCAATGGTATGAAAGGGGCTATTGCCCGTGCTGAAGAACTGAAAGCGGCTACACCCGGTGCGGTGATTCTTCAGCAGTTTGACAACCCCGCAAATCCTGCCATGCACGAACGTACTACAGGACAGGAGATCTGGCGGGATACGGAAGGTCATGTTGATATTTTTGTTGCTGGTGTAGGGACTGGCGGAACGGTAAGTGGAGTAGGCGCCGCCTTGAAAAAACATAATCCGGCTGTAAAGGTGGTAGCGGTAGAGCCGACCGACTCTCCTGTACTTTCGGGAGGTGCTCCGGGAGCACATAAGATACAGGGTATCGGTGCCGGTTTTATTCCCAAGAACTACAATCCGGCAGTAGTGGATGAAATATTGCAGGTAACAAATGACGATGCTATCCGTACAGGACGCGAGTTGGCGCAGAAAGAGGGCCTGCTGGTAGGTATATCTTCCGGGGCGGCAGTCAGTGCAGCCACTCGTCTGGCACTTCTTCCGGAGAATAAGGGGAAAACTATTGTTGCATTATTGCCGGATACAGGCGAACGGTATCTCTCAACGTTGCTATATGCATTTGATGAATACCCGCTGTAGAATATAACTTAATTTAGGGTTCGCAGGCGGAAATATGTTCATTCCGGTACAGTAGTGAATCAAATGCTGAGCAATACTATCTCAATTCTCCTCCTCCCGGGAGGAGGAGTACCCGAAGGGGGAGGTGGTAGGTAAGAAAAGAATTCCTTATTGATATGATTCATAGGTATTTCTTGCTTTACCTACCACCCCGCCCTCTGGGCACCCACCCCCTCCGGCTCCCCCGTTATCGGGGGAGAGCAACCTCCGATGGATGAGGGGAATTGAAATACTCTATTTATATTGGAAGACCCATTTAATTCATATCCCTACAGAAATGAATAAACATATCATTCCTTGTGATTGTACCAGTCTTCATATCCGGATTCTCCTTTCACCCATTTGGTGAATCCCGGATATTCTCCTTCCGAACCGATTGTTTTTGTTTCTGTTACCGGAACGAAGTTGTGTATCGGGATATCCATAGCAAACGGATATTTGCCGTCACGATGGATGTAGTAGGCATCATCATGTGTGTAGTTCAGACTCTTGTCGGCATAGTCCGTAGGCATTTGCTTGGGCAGATGCACTTCCTGACGGTTGTTTGCTCCCGGCTTGTAGTGTACTATGATATACGGATTATAGGCTTTGAGGTCCTGCTTGTTCAGGCTGCCGCTAAAAGTGCGGGTTACTATGAATTTTTGCTTTTGTACCTCTTTTGCATTCGGGAACACTACAATGGACTGTACTTCCGGTTCATATACAGCGCCCTCAGGTAATGCTAATTGTCCAACCTGAGCGGCATTAATCTGATATGCAAAGGCATTCAGGAATTGGGCGCCATCCCATACAGGAGTAAATGTATCTTTTATTTCTGTCACGACGTTGTTTTTGTCGAAGGTCACAGCACGGGAATATTCAATAATTACATCATTCATGTCATAATCTCCGCCGCTGGGCCAGATGTCTTCAAAAAGTAAGGTTCCTGCGTGAAGTTCGGTAACTGGCTTATCGTCAACAGGCGGAATCACAGGGCGTTCGGGATCGTAGATAGATCCTTTGGGATCTGCTTCAATGTAGAATAGCATATCTTCGTAACTCTTATCTGTTCCGTCCTCTATACCGTATATTACGCGCTCGGTTTCGGAGTCCGTAATGGCGACAAAGCTGGATTTTCCATTGCTGTTCCATGCCTGATTAGAGTAAATATACCCCAGATTGCCCATGTATCCCGGTGTCAGGTTCACATCGTTCGGGGTATGATCTTTGCCATAACCGTTGCCATAGCCATTAGATATCAGGAAATATCCGATTGTATAACCGGCTGGAAACTTATCCGTAATTGTCCCGTCTTCTTTTTCAAACAGTAACTTTACTTTGTTTCCTAATGCCAGAGGTGCGTCCAGTCTTCTGTAGAGCCACTGTGGGCTGGTGTTTGCGGCTGGCGAAGCATATTTTTCATTCTCATTGTTCAGCATGACGAAAGGTACATTTCCTGTAGTTGATGCATTCGGAAAAATGATGAACTTCTTGACGGCGTCCGGGGATATGGGTACTTCTCCCTGTGGGTAATAATAATATCCGATGGTATTCTGATTCCAGGCATTTTCTTCCATGAAAGTGAAATAGATAGCTGCCTCTGTAATGGTAGAAGTCGTTCCATCTTCATTCTTGGCATATTGTGCAATGGTAGTATTTACGTGTGTCACATCTGTAATGAATTTACTATTATCCATTGTGGTGTTATTGGGGCGTTCATCCTGTCCGTTCCAGAAGGTGCGTTGAATTTTCTTAATCCAGCTTGCATCCAGTCCGGCGTTCAGTAAATAATCCGTTGGAGCTGTAATGCAACCATGTTCACCCCATTGGCAAAGTGAATACATCTTTTGTCCTTGATCTACCACGTAGACAGGCCCCTCACCTGAACTTACCGAACGGGTTCCAAATGCTGTGATTCCTCGGGTTTCCGTGTAAGTATAGTTGACGCTTCCATTCTCCACTTTTAGGGTTTCACAGATGGGGAGTCCCCAGTTGTTGGGGCAGAGATACAAGGTAGTGGCATCTTTAGGTAAAGTCATTTTGCTGCTTCGACGTCCGGATTTGTCTGCATAAATTTTGAATTTAGCTTCAATATCACGCTTCGTATAAGAGCCGTTCTCCGATACTTCATAAGGAAACTCAGTGTAGATTTCAATCAATGCATAGGCTCCCAGCGAACCGAGATCTACATTCAGGCCTACATCCGCACGTGTAGTGAAATCAAAGTACTCTTCTGCTGTTTTAGTACTGTTCTTCCCGTTGTTAGGGTTGTACACATCATCTACGCAACTTGCCATCCACAGGGTTGCACTAAAAAGGACAAAGGTTTTAAAAGTGGTTTTTCTCATAATACATAATGTATAGTTGTTATTAGACGCCCCAAATCTAAGTACAATATAGATTAGCATTATTAGTAAATGAGTAGATTCTGCAAGTTTCCCTCCGCAACCGTTTGCGATAATCCTCTCATTTACATAGATATAGTGAGAGGGGTATAATTAGAGTTGCATTTGATGATATATTACTGAGGGGAGGTGTAGTTTCTTTGTTTTTTAGGGCTACACCCTTTCACCAAAAGGGTGTAGCTATTTGTAGTAAAGGGTGTAGCCATCCGGGGTAAAGGGTGTAGCCATCTTGAAATGGGTTTATAACTACTCTGAGGTGACCTCGCTGGGTCGCAGCCCGAAGGATCTGCAAGTCATTTTGCCTATTTTTACTTCCCAAACCTTTACGTTGCGCACGGCAGGTTCGCTGTATTTAAATTCATCGCTTGTATATTGCCGCATGATTATATCAAGTACCTCTCTTTTTTCATCCATATCTTCGATGAAACGGACGTTTCCGTGGCATATCACGCTGCGCGACTTCATGCTGTAACTGCATGCCACCTGCCGGTGCATATACACCAGCTCGTGTCCTTCGCAGAAGGTGATGCAGACACGAGGATGTCTTTCTGCCATCGTTACTTTGCTGCCTTCGGGACCGGAGTGCAGATAGATAATTCCGTCCCTGTAAGCAAAGTTCATGGGGACTACGTAAGGGTTGCCTTCCAGATCGGTGATGCCCACCGTGCAGTAAGGACATTTGCGAATGATTGCTTCAATTTCCGTCAGTTCGGTGATTGCAATTGTCTTCATAGGGCTGAATGGGTGTTTTATTCGGTGCAAAGGTAATCATTTTATTGACAAACCCCAGTCGTCTGTTGAAGAAGCGTGCGAAAAGTCCTACGATCAATGCGGCAATGATTGTACCTTCGCGTACACCTTCTATGCTTCCTGCTATCATCAGAGAAGCTGCACAGGCAAGGAGTGCCAGTGTGGTATCAAAGCCGATCTTGGTAATTCCGAATTCTTTTCCCGTGCGCAGAGTAATGGCTTTCACAAAGGCTTCTCCGGATAGCATCACTACATTGGCAATTACCTCCATACTTACTCCCAGGCCAAGTATCGCACAGCCAGCTATCAGTGATAGAATCTGCGAGGCATAGCCCGTAGGAGTGAATCCTCCCAATAATGCCATCGAGCAATCTATGAAGAAACTGAAGAGTATTGCTACGGGAATTTGTAGAAACTGCTCTTTTCTGAAGTCCCTTTTCAGAAGCCATATTTGTCCGGCTATCAGCACGGCATTCAGCAGAAGCGTGAACTGTCCCAGTGTGACGGGAAATTTTAAACTCAGTGTGTAAGGAAGGCTCGATATAGGTGAGGAGCCCAGATTTGCTTTAATAATTAAACTAATACCAAACGCATTTACAAATAAGCCCGCAATGAAAAACAGATACCGGGCTGTTAATTCTCTTTTTGCCATATTACAATCTTTTTTTCTTAAGTTCATCACTGTATGGTTATGAGTTAAATGATAATTCCAATATTAAGTAAATAGAGTATCTCAATTCCC